>Ga0209358_10000028_pt1 | contig 150012 bp, 141 predicted proteins | sample LauGreFa1BDMLBSN_2_FD_187574 | JGI IMG/M metagenome (GOLD analysis project Ga0209358, IMG submission 187574) | Freshwater lake microbial communities from Lake Michigan, USA - Fa13.BD.MLB.SN (SPAdes) (version 2) | ecosystem: Environmental > Aquatic > Freshwater > Lake | place: Lake Michigan... | reverse complement strand
GTGATGAGGGCAAGTCGTCGATCATGGCAGAGCTCGGTAAGAGGTGGAAGGATCTCAAGGAGGACGACGACCGAGCCGACGAGCTGGCTGAGTACACCAAGATGGCGGCCGACGACAAGGCTCGCTGCGAGAAAGACAAGCCAGTCGAGAAGCCCAAGAAGAAGGCGAAGGCGGCAGAGGAAGAGGAAGTGTCGGCCGACGAGAAGGTGGCACCCAAGAAGAAGGCAAAAGCGGTCGAGGAAGAGGAAGTGTCGGCTGACGAGGAGAAGGCGGCACCCAAGAAGAAGGCCAAGGCGAAGGCAGCCGATGAAGCCTTGGAGGAGAAGGCGTCGCCCAAGAAGAAGTCGGGATACATATACTTCTGCAAGCACAACCGTGAAGGGATCAAGACCGACAACCCGGGGATGTCTGCCCAGGACGTCACTCGAACACTGGCTCGCTTGTGGAAGGAGCTGACGAAGGAGGAGCAGAAGGCGTGGAGCGACTCGGCGGCCGACGAGGAGTAGAAGACGAAGACGACAGAGGTAGGTAACACACACATGTGATGGGTGTGCAGGTAACCGACAAGAAGACAACAACGACACCCACAAGGTGTCGTTTTCTAAAGAGACCATCGACCGACACACACCCACGTAGCTTCTTCCAAGCCCAAAATAAAGTTGATTTTTGAGACCAACTTCCCAGAGAAGAAAGCAGAAACAATGACATCTGTTACACAGTCCGCTATCGCCAAGTTCGTCGCCAAGTTCCTCTCTGACAACGGGTCGGAGGAGCTGGTTGACAAGTGGAACGCACAAGAGAACATCGAGGCCTTCAACGTCGTCGTCGCCAAGGGAGTCAAGCGCAGCAGTGACAAGATCAAGGACCCGAACAAGCCCAAGCGGGGCAAGTCGGCCTACATCTTCTTCTGTGCCAAGAAGCGGGAGGAAGCCAAGTCCAACCTCGGCGACGGAGCCAAGGCGACCGAGGTGACTTCTGAGCTGGGAAGGATGTGGAACGCCCTCAAGGCGAGCACCAAGAAGGACGACAAGAAGCTTCTCACCGCCCTCGAGGCCGAGGCGGCCGAAGACAAGGCTCGCTACGATGGTGAGATGGAGGAGTACGTCGCTCCGTCGGAAGAAGAGCTCGCAGCGATGGTGCCAGCCAAGAAGACGAGAAAGACGAGCGACAAGGACCCCAACGCACCGAAGCGAGCCAAGTCGGCATACATCTTCTTCTGTGCAGCCACGCGCCCTCGGGTGAAGGAGGAGCTCGGTGATGAGGGCAAGTCGTCGATCATGGCAGAGCTCGGTAAGAGGTGGAAGGATCTCAAGGAGGACGACGACCGAGCCGACGAGCTGGCTGAGTACACCAAGATGGCGGCCGACGACAAGGCTCGCTGTGAGAAAGACAAGCCAGTCGAGAAGCCCAAGAAGAAGGCGAAGGCGGCAGAGGAAGAGGAAGTGTCTACTGACGAGGAGAAGGCGACTCCCAAGAAGGCGCCGACCAAGAGGTCGGGATACATGTACTTCTGCAAGCACAACCGCGAAAATGTAAAGAAGGAAAACCCGGGGATGTCGGCTCAGGAAGTTGCACGCATAATGGCCGGCTTGTGGAAGGAACTGAGCGATGAAGAGCAGAAGAACTGGAACGTCTCGGCCAACACCAAGTAGACGACACAGAGGTAGGTGACACACACACAGGTGACCGACGACGACAACGACACCCACAAGGTGTCGTTTTCTAAACAAGCCATCACACACCCACGTAGCTTCTCCAAGCCAAAAATAAAGTTGATTTTTTGAGACAACTTGCTAGAGAAGAAAGCAGAAACAATGACATCTGTTACGCTCGCTCAGTTCGTCAAGACAGCCCAAGCCCCAGAAGAGCCAAAGAGTCTGCTCAACATTATTCCATTCGTTGTCTTCAACAAGTTCGTCTCCAACCACTTGTCCGAAGTGGACAAGCTGTGCGTGGAGCTTGCCACCAGCCGAGAGCAACGCTCCATCAGCGAGAAGGAGATGGATGAAGCGACCAAGTGCGATGACGAGTGCAAGCAAGAAGATCAGTGGTACGACGATAACGACCAAGAATACGACGACGACTTCACAGCACAGTGGGAAGAACCGCACCACTCAGACGACGAAGACTTTATCGACAACGAGAGAGACAATTGGTAAAATGAGAAAGAGAGACTCTACGACGACAACGACACCAACAAGGTGTCGCTATCAAAGAAATACACATAGTTCAAAAAAAATTGAATTTTGAGACAATGTTTTTCTAAAATAATTAGAAAACATGTCATCTCTCTCGAATCAAATCAACGTTCACTCAGACGCTCGTCAAGGATACACAGTCGTCAAGCAGCGTCTTCTGTTTGGAGATGCTAGTTTCGACTACACCGAAGATACAGGCACAACATTTGAAGCGGAGTACAACGGCAGGCGTCTCTTTGTGTCGTCGGTGTGCGACGGTCACGCGGGGTACATGACGTCCTACTCGGTCACTGCTATGATGCAACGATTGTTCTTGCAATCGGTCGAAGAAGAAAGCGGCGACCTCGAAGCTACACTTCGGCTTCTGTTTCAAAAAATAACAACCGAAGTGTCGACAATCAAGGATCAGCTCGGTCGCAGCGGCACGACATGCAACGTCACCGTTATCGACCCACAAAATGAGCAAGTTGTCGTGGCGAGTCTTGGCGACAGCCCGACACTCATCTACGACAAGAACAACGACGGTGCTCACTTTTTGGAGTGGAAGTCGGTCGACCAAGACTGCGGCGACGAGGAAGAAATAGAGCGCATGATACAGGTGCACAAAGACAATGGCGATATGATGGCTGTCTCTGACACTGTCGTATACGAGGTCGAGATCGAGGGAAAGCCGACCGGCGTCTATCGAAACAAGAGGTCGATGTGCATGACTCACGCAAGCTTTGGCGACTTTTCCAACAACTACTACCCCGGCATGGTCACCACTTTACCACGGATATACACGCGTCCGTGGAAGCGTGGACAGGTGTTGATTCAGTGCACCGACGGACTGATGGAGTGGCTCGATCACCGAAAGAGAGGGATTCAACCACAAGCCGAGTTTCGCGCACAAGAAATTGCGAGTCACTTGGACGCGTGCGCGAATGATGCCAACATCGCACATGCACTGCACGAAAGGCAGATCGATTCGATGTTTTCCACAAAACTTGTAGCTCATCCTTCCATGCCCGACACATCTCGAGCATGGGTCGAAACCACCTTCGACAACCACATCACAAATGTATTCACGTGGCGTTAGACAGCACTCGATGTAAGTAACACATTTTAATAGGTGAATAGAAGACTCAACGACAACGACACCCACAAGGTGTCGTTTTCCAATTGATTAAACACAAAGCTCTAGTATGATTAATTTTAATTTTAAAGTATTATCCGAATAATACATAAATGAATTCTCTACCAAATGATTGGGTGATGGTGTATGATGGAAAGCAACCTATTTATTATTATAATTTTAAAACGAAAGAATCTCTATGGAATAAATAGAACCAATCATAATACAAAAAAAAATTGAAATTTTGTAAGAGTTTACAAAGAGTTTTAATCAGATAATATGAACTCGACATTCTCCAATCGCTTTCGCTGCATTGAAGAGACCGCCAAGCTCTACAACTTCCTCGTGAGCGCTCTCATCAACGTCTTTACGTTTTCAGACTTCGACATTGCCGATGAAGACCCATTGTTTTCTCTCGACTTTTCGAAGAACTCGTCTATCAGAAAATATCGGTGTGTGGAAGATCCGTCACTCAAGTTCGACGGCTTGACTATCAATGTCTTTGTCGAGAACGATGTCGTGAGTTACAAAGCCTTTCTCACGACAAATCTTGCACCGAACTATAAGTACACAATCAGGTGCGCATCTCTTTTATACAAAGACGGATTTAGAGTTTTCACATCCAAAAATGATCTTCTAGAAGAGTGCTTGCGTCTTGAGAATAATGCATTCATCGAGACAGCACCTACAGATCTCACCAAGTCAACAGGCGAATGTTCCATTTGTAATATGGAAACGACTCTTTTGACATGGCCTTGTCACAATTCGCATACTATATGCGAACAATGTACAGCCAAGATAGTAGACAGAAATTGTGTATGTCCTTTTTGCCGTTCCATATTACCAACAACAGTCATTCCAAAGGAAGACGAGGTAAAAGACGAGGTAAAAGACGAAGATGAAGAAGAAGAATACGAAGACGAATATGATGATCAATATGATTATTTCTATTAAGACTAATACTACTTTACAGAACAACGACAACGATAACGACACCCACAAGGTGTCGTTTTCTTATCAATCACACATTCTAATAACAGCGACCATCATTAGGATCAATTTGGGAACCTTGTGAACTAATAGTTGGTTCCGCCCAATACACTACAAAGTCAAGTTTTCTTGCTACTTTATTTAGCCAAAGATCTGTTTCGCTATTAATAAGAGATGAAGAATCAATATTATCAATATAATTACATAACTTTTTAGCACAATTTTTACTAACCAAATAACTATCTACACATCTTGTAGCTCCTTGACCTCCCCAATAAGTTTCATCGTGATATTTTCTGTAAATATGTTTACCATCTATTAGTTTATCTTTCTCAATATGTAGATTACACCCTGAACCTATAAAAAGCATGTCAAAAGATGGATCTATTTCTTTTCTATAAAGTGTAAATTTTTCAATGAAATCGTCACTCATGATCGCATCATCTTCTAAAATCAAAGCTTCATCGTACGAATTTGCAATTTGTTTATACGCATATGAATGTGATAAAAATACAGCTATCCACGCTGGATGTATAGATGTGTCTATCTTACTTAAATCATGTGAATAAACTTCAGACCTATCAATATCTACGAACTCATAATCAGTAATACCGAATTTTTCAAATTGACGTAATATATTTTCCTTTCGTTTAGTCATTTTTTTATAGTGTATCACAAATACTTTCATTTTTTTTATCAAAGAACGAGTTACATTTAAATCATAATCTTTTTGTTTTAATCATATTAAAGACTACATAAATTAAAATTAAATGTCAAAGCGTAAAGTTCATGTGGCATTACTTATTATGGCTAAAAATGAACACTTAAGGCTACATGTTACACTTGAAAGCGTCATAGGGTACGTTGACTCGATAGTTTTATATGATACTGGTTCTGAAGATAATACCATTGAAATCGCATCTTCGTTTTGTAAGAAACATAATATTATCTTTCGTTTGAAACAAGGCGATTTTGTAGATTTTTCAACATCACGTAATGTGTCTCTTGATTTTGCAGATACGTTTGAAGACATTGATTTTCTTTTACTCATGGACACGAATGATGAGTTGAGAGGAGGAGATAAACTAAGAAAATTTTGTGAAATTCAAATGAATACAGATGATTCAGCATTTCTTCTCTCCCAGGAGTGGTGGAGTGGACAATATATTAAATACTATAATACTCGTTTGATAAAAGCCAGACACGGGTGGAGGTACGCGGGTAAAGTACATGAGTGGATGAGAAATACTATTGGTGAAAAAGAGGATAAAGTAATTGCTCCTTCTGATATAATCTTGTATCAAGATCGTACAGCTGATGATGATAAGTCTTCAAAAAGGTTTGAAAGAGACAAGATGTTGCTCCTTGAGGATCATAAAGAAAACCCAGATGAACCTCGAACTGTTTTCTATCTTGCACAAACATACAGTTGTTTAGGACAAGCAGAAGATTCTCTGAAATACTATAAGTTGCGTTCTACTATGGTTGGGTTCTGGGAAGAAAATTTCCAAGCTCTTCTCAGATGTGGAGAATTGTCAGAAACACTCGGTCATGACTGGTACGATAGTATGTCATGGTATATGAAAGCTTTTGAACACACACCGCGTGTAGAACCAATTCTTAAGATAGCAGAACACTATAAAGACAAAAATTGGTTGCTTTGTTATACTTTTTCAAAAATGGCATGTAATCTTGAGTATCCTACAAATTGTATTCTGTTTGTAGACAAACAATCTTATGAACATAAAAGATGGCGTCTTCTTGGTATTGCAGCATGGTACGCTGGTTTTTATGAGGACGGTAAGAATGCATGTAAGAAAGCGATTGAATCAGGAGTATCTGTAGATTTGGATAAGTTTAACTTGAAATTTTACGAGGATAAAGAATTAGAAGATAAGAAAATTATCAAGGACAAACTTAAATCTAAAATTAAAAGGAAGTGATAAAATTAAGATTTTAATTGATAAATTGCGTCAATTAAAATGAATTATACACCACCTCTTTCCTTGAAAAAAGGATGTTCGTTATAAAATGCACCTAACTTTGTACCTTTTAGAAATTTTAAAGTATCCTTTTGTTTCATAGTGTTATAAATATTGGTTAGAATATTAAATGCTACATTTGGGTCTTCCAAAATTTTATCCATCAACACATCTTTATCAATAACAGACGGATCAACAGCGTACTCCGGAGTCGGGGATTCACTTCCATTATTTACCCAATATCTTATCAAAGGAGAATTGGCAACTGTTGGATCAAAAGGCTCGTACTTTTCAGTTGCATGATGCATATTAACTAGATACTTCCTAGCAGCCGTGTTAGCAATTAATAGTTTTCCTGCTGTATTATTGACTAATAATTTTCCACCTGTATTTGGCATTAAGGCAGTATCTTGATTCATAGATTCGTATTCACAAAAACCATCCCATCCTGATGCACAATAATCTGCCATAAAACTCTGACAATGTTTACTTTCGCTTCCATAAGGATTTCCTCCATGTAAAAATTGCTGGTTCATATTAGTTCCAATGCAATAAGTTAATGGGTGATTTGCGGGTGATTCGTTTGATCCAAAATCAGATACATACTTGTATGAATTCTTCATTTTACTTATTATGACGAAATATTTTACGAGTTTAAATAAATAATTCAACCGCAAAATTAAAAATGAGATTTAAGGTCGCATAGTTAATTATAAAAAAAAACTTAATGTCAACCCAAATGAAAATTCAACCTGTAACGCAACGTTTTAAGCTCGACGAATCAACTTGTAATGAATTGAAAGAGCTTACACCGAATTTTGGCTTTAACGGCCTTGGAGAGCTAGTATTTCGACGAACCTATAGCAGGAATAATGAGGACTGGTGTGATGTAGTTATTCGAGTTGTGGAAGGATGTATGTCTATTCGTAAGGAACATTTTCATCGTTCGTCTCTTTTTTGGGACGATAACGAGAAGCAAGATTTTGCGAGGAATATGGCGCTCTCTCTCTTCCGTATGGAGTGGTTGCCACCCGGAAGGGGTTTGTGGATGATGGGAACTGAGTTCACATATGAACGTGGATCAATGTCACTTAATAACTGTAGTGCAACCGATACTGCAGAAGATTTTGTCCACTCGGCAGAATGGACGATGGATGGATTGATGAACGGCGTTGGTGTTGGATTTACAACCAACTGGCGTGGACAAGCTACAATGCCAGACAAGAGTGATTCTGAAATTTTTGTCATTCCTGACTCTCGTGAAGGTTGGGTGCAAAGTCTTATCAAGTTGATGTGTTCGTATATTAATAGTCCTCGTTATGGTAAGAACAAGTTTCCTATTTTTGATTATTCTCAAATTCGAGCACATGGAGAACCAATCAAAGGTTTTGGAGGTACTGCATCCGGATTTGATCCGCTTAAGCAAATGCATGATCGTATTGAAAGCTATTTGGATGCTTTCTGTATTGGAAGGTTGCAATGTACTTCTAAAACTTGGAAAGAATTCAAGTCTGAAGATGTCGAACAATCTACAAGTGAATGGCGAGAGGTTGAAGTTGAAGTTGACAAGCCGTACTCTCATACGCGTCTCGTAGCAGACGTCTTTAACGCTATCGGCGCTTGTGTTGTTGCTGGTAACGTTAGAAGATGTCTCCCCGGTGATGCTCTTGTTCATACAAGAACCGGTTTGATTCCTATCAAAGATGTAGAAATTGGTCAAGAAGCATTGACTTTTAATGGATATGAAAAAATTACGAATAAATTTGTACAAGGTGTTCAAAAGTTAGTAAAGATTATTACTCAAGATGGTGATTTTAGATGCACACCAAATCATCGTGTTGCAATTGCAACCTCTTATTCTGATTACACTTGGAAAATGGCATCTGAACTTGTAAAAGGAGATCGTCTTATTGGAGCGAGAGATTTTATTGAAGGTCAAGAAACTTTTCTACCAGAGTGGTCTTATGAAAAGCCAACTTGTAAAGATATTATTATTCCTGAACTAGATTCTGATATGGCTTGGTTTGTAGGATTTTTTTATGCAGATGGATATACATGTCCAAATTATGATAAAAATGGGATTAACGCATATGTTTCTTTGATTTTCGGTCTTGACGAAATGGACATTGCAGAAAGGGCTAAAGAGCAACTTGAACGTTTTGGGGAAAATCTTCATGTTACTCTCAAGAAACAAAAAGATAAAAATAATATAATGGTTCATTGTCAATCAAAAGAACTTGCATGGTATTTTGACAAGAACTTTAAGCAAGCTAATACTGAGATTAGAGTACCTGAATTTATCTTAAAAGCACGTCATTATATTAAGCTAGCATATGTAGCTGGTGTTATGGATGGTCATGGTTGCACTAATACCAGACCAATTATTGTTGTTTCTACTGTTTATGAAAATTTTGCCCGTGATTTGCAAAATATTCTTTATTCTTGTGGTATTGAAAGTAAATTGAATATTTGCACTACACAACATCGGAACAGAAATGATAACTGGCAAAAAGTTCATAAGTTGACTTTGATTACCGAGAGATCGCGAAGAAAATTTTCAGGGATTCCAGAGCTTTTTACAAGTTCTAATAAAGCGCCTTCTATATCACAAAACGCAAATGGTTTCCCAAATAGTTTTGAAACAAATCCAAAAGTTAAAACTCTATATGGTTTGTATGGAAATAAAGAATTTAATATTGATGCATATGCAACACAGTATGGGGAATGTTCTTTTACTCCCATTGAAGTTGTTGAAGTTGTTGAAGACGTAGAAGAAGAGACATACGATATTGAAGTTGAAAATCGGCATGAATTCTTTTGCAATGGGTATTTGTCTCATAACAGTGCAGAAATTTGCCTTGGTGATGTAGACGATAAGGATTTTATGAATCTGAAGAATTACGAACTCAATCCAGAACGTTCTGCGATTGGTTGGTTGAGCAACAACTCTGTTGTGCTACGTGCAGATCGTGGTTATGAAGATTTTTCATATATTCCCGAACTTGCTCGTCGTATTCTTGATAATGGTGAGCCAGGTATGATCAATTTGTACAATATTCAAAAGTATGGCCGGTTTGGTAAAGAACTTCCAGACGATGCGACAATGGTAAACCCCTGTGGTGAAATTCAACTTTCTAACTGGGAATTGTGCAATTTGGCAGAAGTGTTTCCTCCTAGGTGCTCTGATCCACAAAAGTTTTACAAAGCACTCGAGTATGCAACGTTTTACGCATCCACAGTATCTCTACTACCAACTCATCGTCCAGAGACGAATGCTGTAATCGCTAAAAATAGAAGAATTGGAGTTAGTATTTCTGGAATCGCACAATGGGTTAGCAAGTCTGATTCTGACGAGTGGGGCAAAATGAATTATACCAAGATGATTACATATCTTCGACAAGGTTATAAAGTTGTTCGAGAAACAAACACGCGTCTTGCTAAAGAAGCAGGAGTGCCGGAATCAATTAGAGTAACAACGGTAAAGCCGAGTGGTTCCATTTCTCTTCTTGCAGGTTGCACAGCAGGCGTACACAGTCCCGTCAGCAGATATGCTATTCGTCGTGTGCGAATCGGTATGACTTCTCCTCTGATTGAACCACTCATAGCTGCAGGTGTGCCACATGAAAAAGATATTGTTTCCGAAAATACTTATGTTTTTGAATTTGTTATTGATCACGGTGATGTTAGGCCATGCGAAGAAGTGTCTCCATGGGAACAGTTTTCTTTGGTGCAATTGATGCAAAAACATTATGCGGACAATTGTGTTTCCGCTACTATATACTTTGATAAAGAGAAAGACGGCCCAGATGTTGAGAAAATGCTCGCTATGTTTATACCAAATCTGAAATCAGTATCTATGCTTCCTCATAGCGGTCACGGCTATGCACAAGCTCCGTACACTCCTATTACAGAAGAAGAATATAACAAACGAAAGGGTGATATCAAGATTATTGACTACAAGAGTGTGAGAGGTAATGTTCCAAGTGGATCAAAATTTTGCTCCGGGGACACATGCGAGTTGTAAAAAAATATTAATTCTAGTTTTTAATCATTTGAAATAAACCAAAACATTGTAAAATAAAAATATTTTACAATTCAAAATATAAAGCTGATTTAAATTATCAACTTGATGTCTTTTATACAAAATGGGTATAAAGTGTAAAGAAAAAAATTGTACTGTCAGACCAAGTTTTAACAATCAAGGTGAAACAAAACCTTTGTATTGTTTTAAGCACAAACTCGATGATATGATTAATGTAATCAACCACAAAATGTGTGTTGACTGCAATGTTAGAGCAAGTTTTAACGTAAAAGGTGAAAAAAAACCTTTGTATTGTTCAAAACACAAAAAACAAGGAATGATTGATATTACAGCCAAAAAGTGTGTTGATTGCGATGTTCAACCAAGTTTTAACAATCAAGGTGAAACAAAACCTTTGTATTGTTTCACTCATAAAAAAGAAGGTATGATTGATGTAAAAAGCAAAACGTGTATTGAGTGCAAAAAACAACCATGCTTTAATACAGATGGTAATACAAAAGCAATATATTGTGCTGATCACAAAAAAGAAGGTATGATTGATGTAAAACACAAATCTTGTCTTGAGTGTGATGTTATACCAAATTTTAACGTAAAAGGAGAGAAAAACGGTTTATATTGTAATAAACACAAGAAAGATGGTATGATAAATGTTAAAACCAAAACTTGTCTTGAGTGTGATGTTATACCAAATTTTAACGTAAAAGGAGAGAAAAACGGTTTATATTGTAATAAACATAAGAAAGATGACATGATAGACGTTAAACACAAATCTTGTATCAGCGAATGGTGTTCAACTCGATTTACTAATAAAAAATATAATGGCTATTGTTTACGGTGTTTTATATATTTGTTTCCAGACAAACCAGTATCTAGGAACTATAAAACCAAAGAATATTCTGTTGTAGAATTCGTGAAAACAAAGTTTCCTGAATTAGATTTTGTAGCAGATAAGATAATAACAGGAGGATGTTCTAGAAGAAGGCCCGATTTACTTCTTGATATGTTGTACCAAATTATAATTATAGAAATTGATGAAAATCAGCATCAAGATTATGATTGTAGTTGTGAAAACAAACGATTAATGGAATTATCTCAAGATTTAGGACATAGACCGATAGTATTTATCAGATTTAATCCAGACGACTATAAAAAAGATGGAAAAAATATCACTTCTTGCTGGGGACAAAACAAAAATGGAATATGTGTTGTAAAAAAATCAAAACAAAAAGAATGGCTCGAAAGATTAAATACGTTGGAAGAACAAATTAAATATTGGATATATCCAGAAAATATGACAGACAAAACAATAGAAATAATCCAGTTGTATTATGATGAATTAAGTTAAGTCTAAATCAATATTTTAGATAAATTACGATGAAATGTTCCTGTGACACATACTAGTTGTACAAAAAATAGATAATATATTAATTTGTAAGGAATATCCTTACAAATCGAAAAATAAATAATTCAAACTATGAATTAGAGATAATCTCCATAGAGAAATTTGAATATCCTGTATTATAATAATTGGCTGCGACAATATCTAATCTATTTGTGTTAGGTAAAATGTTTGAATTTAACGTAATAACACTATCAACTATAGTTGCTCCTACATTTGGATTTCCTGCTACACCATTACCATAATTTCTAAAAATATTTTTACTTGATCCTACAACTCCGGAAGAATCAGTAGCACCAGTCCACGTAATACCGTCGCTTGAATAGGCAATAGAATTATTCTCTCCATTACCAACAGCAATCCACATTCTTCCATTCCAAGATATACCAATACCATAATTTGAAAAAATACTTGTACTTGATGCTACCGGAGTCCACATAATACCATTTCTAGAATGGACAATAGTATCAACTCCTTCACCTACAGCAACCCACATCGTTCCATTCAATGCCACACCTCGACCAGCTGTTGAAAAAATACTTTTTCCTAATCCACTCCAAGTAATTCCATCACTTGATTAAGCAATAGTATTATCATCCCCTCCTCCAACGGCGACCCATCGAGGAGGTATAGATGGACCAAATGTATAGACTTGTTCTTTATTTGTAAAATTATCTAGTTGTGCATTTATATCACTTTGTTTAATGATAGTTGTTAATGTGGAACTAAAATTTAGAGTTTGTTTACTATTTGTAAAGTTTGTTACTGGCATATTAATATTAGAGCAACTTTGAGTTCCACTTGTAGTATTACTTTGAGGTCCTGTAGGTCCGCTAGGTCCTGTCGAACCTTTTTGTCCTACAGTAGTATTAAAAACGGAAAATCAGGCATTTATATTTATATATATATATATATAAGTATTTTTTTCGATTTAGTAAAAATATTCGTCAAAATTATAGATAAATAAAATGATCCACGTTGTAAACGGATATTAATATACCTTAGTCAATAAATGTTTATACAGTTAGTAAAATAATATTTTTGTAATTTATTCGTTTTAATAAATAATCTTGACAAATGTCGGAATTGAAATTATATCCTCATCCCTATTATGAACTTTGTTATTTATGTGTAGATAGTAGAGACAAAACTCATGATATAGATGTATTAATTAAACAATTTGAAAGTCTTGGACTTGGAAATTATTATGCTCCTACTACCCGTACCCGTACCAGTACCAGTGAAATGCCTAAGTCAAAGCCAAAGCCATATGATAAAGTGTCCAAAGCAAATTCCAAAAAGTCCAACCAAACTCCTATGGATCGTTTTCCTCCTCCTACAGACACTCCTCCTATTATAGACACTCCTATGGATCCTTCTCCTCCTATTACAGGAACTCCTATGGATCCTTCTCCTCCTACAGATACTCCTCCTATTATAGACACTCCTATGGATCCTTCTCCTATTACAGGAACTCCTATGGATCCTTCTCCTTCTACAGATACTCCTCCTATTACAGACACTCCTATGGATACTCCTCCTATTACAGACACTCCAGACACTCCAGACACTCCTATGGATCCTTCTGATACAGAAATATATGATATTGATAAGACAGATAAACATAAATATATTAAATCATTTGGATTTGAATTTGAAACGGGTAGAGTAATTTTATTAACAAAAAAAACAGAGAATACATTTACACCATATTTGCAATGTGATGATAGACATGTTGTTTCTTTAGGTGGTGAACCATTTATTAACAAAAAAGAAATATTTGAAATTACAGCAGATTCGGCTTTAGGAGATACGTTTTATTTAAATAAACATATTCGTAAAACTTTTAAGTTAGAATACGATGGACCGAATAAAGTACCGAATAAAGTAATAAAAATGAGACAAACAAAAGATCCTGGTACATTTTGGCCTTTAGATCAATTAGAATTCATATATACTCTTCCTGTATTAAATGAACCAATAGGTTTCTTGGGTCTTTTAGAGCGATCTTGTAGTATACGTACAAAAATAGTAGATAATTTTCTTGGCGAAGGAAGTAAATATTATGATGAAGGTGATGACTATAAAGTATATGGTCATACTTTTACAATTTATGAACCACGAGGGGATACGTTTTCGTCATTACCATCAATGATTGTTAACGCAGGTACAGATAATTTTAATTCTTTTACTGTTCAAGCAACGGTTGCTATAGAATACGAAAATATTATTCTTTTTATGCAACCATTTTTTAAAGATACTAAAATGGGAAGACACAATGATTATCTAGTTATAATCCAGAAAACAATGGAAGGATGGTTTATTAGCGTTGATTTTTTCAAGGATAAGGAAGGGTTTGGAGATCTTATCAACTGGATAAGTTTAAAATTCTTTTATTCAATTCTCGATATAAATTATCTCATAAATATTAAAACCAAAACTGAAGATGAACCTATAATTAAAACGATAGACAGTGTTGTTTCGGAATACATAAAAAATCAATATATTGAATGGATAGGAAAAAATACAGAAAATATTGATGCCGAAATACAACAAGGCAATTATGATTTTAGGAGAACACTAGTGCAATTACCTGAAACGAAAGTTGAGGACGAAGACGAAGATATATATTTTATTGGAAAAAATCATCTTTTTTGCATTCGTCATTCTTTGTATGATGTTTTATATAAAAAATTAGGTCTAGAAAAGTGTATAGAATTTTTAAATTTGATAAAAGGTAGATTTGAACAGATTAAAAGAACAGAAATAAAACTTTCTGGATTTGAACCTGAACAGATTAAAATAACAGAAATAAAACTTGCGATATTTGGACTTAAACATGATCCTCAAGACCTTAAATATCTTAGTTATCTTAAATATATTAAATATCTTGAGTATTTTATAGTTGATATTGAAAAAGGAATTTTGTATTTTGAAAAAATGAAAGAGACCAAAATGGATCTAGCCACATTTGCACAGTATTATGATCCTGATTTAAGTATGGAATTAAATTATGATACGGTCCAGACATATACTAAACATAGAGTTAAAAAATATCCATTTTTAACAGAATCAACGACCAAATTACAAGCGAATGTTTTGTTATTTGAAATTAGAAACTTTAATAATATGCATAATAATCATTGTTTTCCGAAAATAAAAACATAGTTTTGTTTCTTTATATGGTTTAGAAAGCGTATACAAACTTTTCTTGTAACATAAAAACCAACGTTTGAAAAATGAAAATGAAATAGTAATGTTATAAACATATAATAATACAAAGAAAAATGACTAGCAAAATTACACAGAAAACATATGACAATTTTATTACTTCTAATAAGCTAATTATAGATATTGGTCCGTTTTACATTTCTGGTAAATCGGGTACTGTTCGTATTGAAAAGCTTCCTAATGGAGAGTTGTTTAAGTTTACGTGGTTTCGTAATAATACCAGTAGATACGTCGAATATTGTATCGCACATCAAGATAAGCATAATCATATAACTTTTCTATTCTCATTATTTAATGAGATGTGTGCAAATATTGATATGCAAGATGTATGTATACACCATTCACGATGTCAAGGTAAATGTTCGGCACATCTCATTACAAGCCCGATAGAGAAGTGTGCCATATGTCTAAAAGATGTTCAGATGCATATGTTGGAGGAAACGGAGTGTGAGCATCGTTTTTGTTTGGAATGCTTGGATACATATGTTAAAAGCAAGCTAGATTACACAGATGAGGATAACGAACACGTAATAGAAGGAGGTATTCCGTGTCCTGTATGTAGACGAGATCTACATTTGTGTTACAATTGTAATTACGCCCAATTTAATTGTATCTGTAAATGAAGAGAAGTTTACGATTGTAATATTCAAAATATTACAATTAAGATATATAGACTTACTTTTTGTGCTTTACGTAAAATATAAATTTCATAGAAAAACATTTTTGCTCCTCCAAAATTTTGGAAGCAATCGGTCGGAGGAGAAACATTTTTGAGACCAATCCTTTTGGAAGACCTCCATCTCTCTCAAGATTTTGAGATGAGTCACTAAATGTAAAAAGTATTGAAAATCAATACTAAATAGGTTCATCATTTACAATCATTTACATTTTTTTACATTTTTTGTAATTGAGGTTTAATAACACATTTTTTATCAAATAAAATGAAGTGTGAGTTTTGTAATAATGAATTTGCAACAAAGACATCGTTGATTAATCATAAAAAAACAGCCAAATACTGTATTATATTACAAGGAACAGATACACAATGTAATTTTACTTGTTTAAAATGTAATAAAAAATTATCAACACAAAATAGATTATATACACATGAACAAACATGTAAAAAGCATATTGAAGACATAATAAGAAAAGAATGTGAACAAAAATTGGCTGATAAAGATAGAGTCATTGAGGAACAGAAGCTTGTCATAGAAGAATATAAAAATAAATTAGAAATGCAGAACAAAGATTTGAATGACAGAATACAATCTCTTGCTGAGAAAGCTATTGCTAAACCATCAATTATTAATAAAAACATAACTACTACAAACCAGATCATAAATAATATGATGCCTATAACAGATGAACATCTACAAGAACACGTTCAAAATCTAAACCCTCTTCATGTTCAGAATGGAGCTTCTGGATATGCAAAGTATGCTCTCGAATATCCTCTAAAGGATATGATTGTGTGTACTGATTTTCAGAGGAGGAGTTGCAAATACAAGGACGAAAATGGAAACGTTGTATCTGATCCAGAAATGACAAAGATAACAAAAAGGCTGTTTTCTGCTATTAAGGAGCGAAATGAGGCATTGATAAACGAGTATTCGGCAGAATTGCATGCAAAATGGAAAACTCTAAATGCATCAGGTACCTCTGAAATGAATGAGGAAGAAATGGTTGATTTTTCTACGAAAACAAATGAGGCGTTAGAATTTGCAATGAATGTATTATCTCAAAAGAGACAGGTAAATGAGATGGCAGATGGTATGAGACCAGAATTATTTTATGGCTTCGTAAGAGAGTTAGCAGCAGGTTGTTATCGCGCAGATAAGTAAGTTATCTATGTTGTGTTATAATTGTAATATTCAAAATATTACAATTTGATCATAAATTTGTATCTACATTATCAAAATATATTACAAGGCTATTAAATATAGTTTGTTTTATATCATACTCTTTTCTACCAATTTTACAAACTCTTGCTATTTTATACAGTTGGTCGCGAATATACATTTTTAATCTTTTGTCTCTATCATATTTAGGAAGAGATCGTAATAGTTCAACTTCCGTTTCTACTATATCATCAAAATTTTCTTTAAACTTATTTCTAACAGATTGTCTACACTTTTTGCATTGTCTTTTCTTTTCATCAAAGTCTTTCGTTTTCTTTATAATATTACACGCTCGACATATTTGCTCATCTGGTGCAAGTAAGATTCGTGACGGATCTTTCAAAATTTCTTCTTCAGTCATTATTCCATTTGCAACTTTTATTGTAGCAACATCCAGCATATTTTCGCAATGAATGCAAATTGTCATCGGACTAGCACTTCGTTGCGCAAAATCTGTAGCAATTTTATAAGATTGACACCATCCATTACACCAGCGCTGTCCCTGAGGAGAATTCTTGTTTTTTATCAAATAATCACCTCGAATAAGGCGAGGACCGCTTAAAAATTTAGATATATCAGAAGTCGGCTTTCCGTAGTACGTTGGTATGTTAACCGGTTCAGGTTCTTGATATTCATCTGATGGTGGTTTCTCTAGATTATAACGCCACAGATCTGTTTCAATTATACTAGAAAATCCACATGAATTATCAATCTCTTTATATATCTTAATAAGATTATCTAGACTTTCAAAAACCCACTCGTGACTTGGCATTTCCAATGTATCTTTACATCTTACTTTGATCATTTTCTCGAATAATTCACAATGATCATTGTACATGATATAACGAACTTTAATATTCGGGATCATTGTTCTGTCGCTCGTGAGTCTTTGATTGATATCGGTCGTTAGCCCAATCTTGAACTTATTGTATTTGCAATCAGGATCCTGTAAAATATATACACACGATGCAACTCTGAACTTGTATCTGTGTGAAAACTTAAATTGAGTCTTCATTAAGCTCTTTTTTGTACTGATAACATCTTTCTGTTCTTGCAACAAATCTGTTTCCAATGTTTTGATATATTTTTCTTTAGTCTCAACAACTTGTTCTAGCAAATCTTTTTCCTGAGTTAATTGATCAATTCTCTCTTGAAATTTGCTATCTAATTCTTCTGATGACCTCTCATTTCCTAACTCAACTTTGCCATAAACTAATAACTCTCTAGTCCAACGAGACACTTGTATAGCAAAATATGGGTCTGACCACTGTGCTATTTGGATAGCGATATCTGGATGAGCAAATTTATATTGTGATTTTCCAACTCTTATAGACTTTAAAAGTTGACTTGGGGGAATTCCCCCAAGTGAAAAATATGCATTCAATAAGTCGAGTGATGATTTATTTTTTTTCCACTCATTAATATTTTTTCCAGATGCTTTGCATAATAATGTTACATTTATATAACCATCTTCTCTTATTGGAATAATCATACTAGAGCCATTAAGTAACTTCAAAGAACAGTTAAACAATCCGTCAGTTGTCTTTGTTAATTGGTCTTGTTTATTCTCAATAACATTAGTTTTTTGTTCAAGTTGTCGTTTCAATTCGTTAGATTCTTGAATCAATTGTTTATTCTCTATCTTTTTTGTCTCAAGAGCGTTTCTTAACTCGTTAGATTCTTCAATCAATTGTTTAATATGTTTCTCTTTTGTCTCAAAAGCATTTGACAACTCATCTTGAGGTTGTTCAATTTCTGAACAAAGTTCCTCTAGTTTGAACCGACCTGTTTTTCGTATTGAAGGCAAAATTTCTCGGCATACATAATCTTGAAAATTTTGAGCTGGTTGTTTATTTGATCTCATTATCAGTTTGTACATCGCGTGTTCTGTTATTTTTATGCAATTTTGACTAGTATTGGGATTTAATAATGTTACGCCTCGTTGATTTTCAGGAACGTGCCTTAATGCTTCCGTTACATTTTTAAAGCCTAAGACAACACATATATCTTTGGCAATATACCAAGTATCTTCATTTGTTCCTAAAACACGTATATTTTTTTCGTTGAAATGTAAAGTTTTGTCAATTGCGTTAACTAATTCGGTCATTTTATTAAAGAAACCAAGTTTTTAAGCACATATAATATATTTTGAGATTCATCAAAATATATTATATTATCATTTTAAGGTATTTTTCTTGATAATTTTATATATAAAATTAAGAAAATGATTTTTTTCTATCATTTATAGCATAAAATTTAGAAATTAAATGGATCGATCCTCGTATTTTATTAAGGGGAGAGCTATGTTTGGAAGCTTTCCAACACAAGAAGCAGTAGAAGAGCTCGAAAAAGAGGGTGTACGATTTTTTATAAATCTGACGCACAATGATGAGAAGAAAATAGCGCCTTACGAGACGCAATACACGCAAATATGCTTTCCTATAATTGATAGACAGGTACCCAAGGACTGGAAGGAATTCGCGAGGTTCATAATTAACGTTTCCGATATTATTTCCTCTTTAAAACCTAATCAACTTGTTTACTTACATTGCAAGGGTGGACATGGCAGGTCAGGCGTTGTAGTGGCTTGTTTGTTTTGCCACATGTTCGGAATGAGTCCAGAACATGCTCTAGAGCAGACGACAAAGTCGCACAGCAAGCGTAGCGTCATGAGAGAGAAATGGCGCAAACTTGGCTCACCTCAAACGTATTATCAAAAAAGCTTTGTTCATAAATTTTTCGAGCCGTTGGTATTCTATCGTGCATACAGGAGTGGTCCAACAGCAGGGTTCTCTAATTTTACAAACCATCCGGTAAAGATAGAAGGTCTAGGGACTTTTCCAAACTCTGAATCAGCTATTCAAGCCTACAAAAACCCAACAGACAGAGAATATGTAGAGAGACAAGAAAATTCTCGTAGCCCAATTGCTGCCAAAGCATTAGGACGTAAAACCGAGTTGAGAAAAGATTGGGTACAAGTTTGCGATAAATTGATGTACAAAGTGATAGAATCCAAATTTAAACAAAATCCAGACTTAAAGGATAATCTAACGAGTACTGGACTGCGACCAATCATTCAGCATACTAGAGGTGATTATTTTTGGGGTGATGGAGGTGATGGTACTGGTCGTAATAAATTGGGTAAAATACTTACGAATCTTAGAGAATCTTTTTATCGAGAGGATGAATAATACAATTTTTAGCTATAATAAAAATTATTATAGCTACTTAAAATTATATTTATGACTAATAAATGTCCAACGCGAGATACATAGAAATAGATTCTACATATCGCAATAGAAAAGAATGGCCTCACCCAGCCGAGTTCGAAGTTCTCATCTCCCAATCTGGTAGAAAGGATCGATTTCAATCTCAGGATCCGGTAAGCTTAGCAGCGCCTTTAACGTTTTCATGGGTTGGTAATTCATTTGTCTCAGGTGGTGGACCAATAATTACCGCAACAGCACAATTTGCGGCAGGTATTGGAGCATCAGGAGACTATAGAACAACTTTAATACTTACTTCATCCAGTCCAGATTTTTTTCAACAGATTGAAAATTATTATGTAGGCGCCATAGCTGTAAATACTACAACAAACATGACAAGCCGTATTGTCTCTTATGAGTGGCTTCAAGGAACTGTATCGACTAACACAGTAGAAATTAAAATCGAAAGTTCTATCATCACCAATCCATCACAAACAAATACAATAATAATCACTGATCCAAGTGATATCACTGATACTCAGAATTCTTTCATCTTTATACCGAATGGTAGATCTGGTTTCAATGCATATCCCGGATATATTTTATGGAACGAAACTCAGCAAAATTATGCGCCTATCTTATCTTACGATACTATCACTAAATTAGTAAAAGTATCAATAGATGGGTTGTCATGGGCTCTGACTGACACATTTTCTATTCGAAAAGAAGCGCCGATAGTTGGAGAACTAAACAATGAAGTAGGACAACCTTCTTCATTGATCTTTTCTTTACCGCCAACTTTTTCGTCTGTACCAGATGCGTATAGAAATTTTTATATTAAAGTTGGGAATCAAATAGGACTAATTACTCGATATGTAACACTAACTGGTAATTCACCAGGATGTATAGATGATCTACATATTTATTTACCAAGTAATGCTTCTAATGTCAATGGTTTTTACAATAATATGTATCTTCAAATAAACGGTGAAGTTAGAAAAATAGTATCATACACTGTTAGCGGTGTTGCACCTAATATACTTCGAATTGCAGAAATTTCTAGTTATTTCAGTGGGTGTTACTATGTGATGGCAGGAGATCTGATTGAAATACGAACTGGTTTCATAATTACTCCTTTTGATCCTCCATTTACTAATGGTGATAAATTTGAAATATTACCATTCTCTTACGACAATCATAATCCTTTTGTGTATACTGGAAGTGCACAACAAGAAATCTGTTGCTATCAAATAGAGTTAGTAGATCTTATTTTACCAAACAAGATTCTCAATTGCGGTTTTGGAAGTCGAATAGCGTTCTATCCTTATCTCTATGTAGAAGTTACAAATATTTCAGGATCAAGTTCTGGAACGAAGAATGCTATTTATTCAAACAATCCAAATGCAACAAGTGCCGTTTTCAGAGTACCCATTTATGATGTACAAAATCCTATTGCGTCTGCGTTTGTTAAACTTGATGGTGACGGAATGATTCAGACACTTAAATTTAAGCCAAATGATAGTATTTTCTTTTCAGTTCGTCTTCCTAATGGTGAACTTTTTAAGATACTTGAACCGGAGAGGTATTCTCCTCAACAACCAAATCCAGACATTCAAATAAGTGCTCTTTTTGGTTTTAAGAGAGTATAAGAGAATAAAATAATACCTTTTGTGGTATTATTTTATTTAATCAAAGGAATTTTTACATACCAACAACACCTGATATATATTCATTTTTTCGAGTAAAAGATACACAAAGAGCTCCACCATAAAATCCTGGAATCTGTTCCAAGTCATGCACAACCTTATCTGTACCAAGGTAATCGTGTTCGATCACGTCGCCTTTCAAACCATGTCCCAGTGTACAACACCTGATAGGACTCAACGACTGTGAACGTACACCAACAATCTCGTGGTGTGCATCAAGCAAAAAGTTAACTACCTGATTGTATTCAGAACGATTGGATGAAATGTCTTTTGGATACACCCATTTATTCTCTTTTGGATCTAAACTCCGAACAGGGTGGGTAGAAGTCAATGAAAAACCATCGATATCTACCATTTCAAATATACCTGTCGAAAAAGTTACACACCGAACGGATGCGACTCGATCGTCTCCACAAGAAACAAGATCTCCTTTTCTCACGTGTCCTACAAGCTTTACACTTCCATCTGCCATAAGAATAGATGAAAAAGGATGAAAACAACTACCAAAGTATCTATTTTCAAATGTTGATGTCGACGATGTATCGATAGTCGGATTTAGTGTTGGAGTAGATGTGTATGTGTTATCGCGTGCAATAGGTGTTTTCTTTGGTATAGGCGGTGTAGCCAAAAAGATCTTTTCACAATGAGTCTGCAAATCGGTAAATTTGGTAGATGCAAAATACTGTATAGCGTAATCTCGAAAATTATTAACAATTTCTTTACTTGTAGTATGCAGATAGGAACGTAGGTAGTGCAACCCCCAAGCGGCACACCATTTCTCCTTTTCAACAGCTTTGCGTAGTTGATCATCCACGTCTTTGAGACATCCTTGAATGTAAGGGTATGAATTATTCATTTCATTTCTTGTGCGAAAATTGGCAAATTGTACAGTGCAATAAGGCAATGACACAGTAGGTGATGTAGTCTGAATTTTATCAATATTATGTTCGATTGTTTTTATAAGATCCAATTTTGCCCAACATTCTAATACTGTTTTCTTATCTTCTGTCACAGTTGTCAAGTCTACTTGTGTTACAACATGAGACAAACCATTAAACATAGATACTTCGATTTTTTGTGTGTCATCCAATGAATGACAAATCGGATGAGTTCTATTTTGACCAACACAAATAGATCCAATATTAGTGCTTGATACACTACCATCTTTCATCGTAGCAATCACACAAATGTTATTGCCATATGTTGTTAGATCTGTTGCTAAACGGTTAATCATAATTGTTCCTGCTGTAGAAGACTCTGGAATATGAGAAAATGTACCGTTAAGTCGTTCAGCCATCTCAAACAACTCTTTGCTATCAAGTTTGTTCCCAAACCCGACAGTGTTCATTGTTATAGTGTTACACCACTCCGAATTAGATCTAATAAAACCGTCAAGCTCATAGATATTTCCACGAAGAGGTTTGTTGGCACTTTCATCTTTTCCATCCGTAAATACCATTATTGTTTGGTTACATTGTTCGTTTACCTGAAAAGAATTTTTGAGAGTATCAAGTCCCATTTTAATTCCAGACCAAATTCTTGTTGATCCACCAGCTGTAATTGAATCCAATTTAGACAAAAGTTTGTTCTTATTAGAGTCGGTCATCTTAGTCATTGGAAAGTATAACTTGGCATCCTCATTAAAACATACTATAGCTACACTATCTTTCTTGCTGTAAGAACCAATCATGACCTTCACGCAATGTATTATCAACATCAGAATAGAAATTCCATCACGTTCACTCTCTGGTAAATCAGGAGTGGCATCAAAGCTCATTGAACCAGAATAGTCAATAACAATAACCGTTTTTTGCGGAAGACTTTCCACGTCATCTGGTGCAGAGATACATAGTACGTTGTGTGATGTGGTATTCTTATCACTATTCTGTACGAGTTTTAGACGAAGCATTTTTGTTATTTATCTTCTTAACTCTTTTAAAATCCAATTTTATTTTTTAGGATTTGATAAAAATTGATTTTTTAAAATAAAAAATCTAGAAAAAATCAGATGAAATGATATTCATTAACTCTGACGTTCAAACTGCTTTCTTCAATCTACTCTGCTCCAGACGTGGAAAAAGGCTAGGATACGGCGCGGCGACCCACACTCTGATGTGGCGAAGAGCGTTTTTTGACAGGTGTATAATCATGATCGCGTCTCACCACCCGCATATCTGGACTTACGGAACAGGAAATTTACTTGTTGCTCCTCCTCTTCCTACTCCCGAAACACTAACAAAGGCTGAAGAGAGGGCAATTGAATGGCGTTTAGAAGCTCTGAGAGAGCATGATAGTGATGGAATAGTAGATGAAGGATTTGGATATTTCATTCGATACACTCTCGAATGTCGTAAAAGATTGAGTATATATATGATTAGGTTAGAACTACAACAAGAGTCGGCTGTGAAAATGTTTGAATATATTGATCGCGCAGCACCACAACTTAATGATTTGATCTCGAATATCGAGAATGTTGATCGCAGAGGTAAGGCTCGATACGGTGAAGATAAATTTAATGAAGGAAAATTAACAACTGGTAAAACAGACCATAATATTATGATAGAATGCAACTGGAGACCGAATATTAAAGTATTGAGAGAATTTATGGTTGACATCATAGAGCCAGAGTTTGTAACCGAAACAATTTCAACACTTGTTATTCCGACTGCGTTCGTATACGCAGATACTGAGAAAAAATGTGTTGTGTGTCTAGAGAAAAAAGACGTTCTCATGTGGCCTTGTTACCATTCACATGTAACTTGTGTAGAGTGTACTATTGAATTATCTTATGTACGCTTTTCTTGTCCAATATGTAGAGCGTCTGTTGATTACAAATATGGTAAGTGGTACATGAGAAGACCAACTTTAGAGTAAGTAATAAGTATTGTGTCATATAATCTTCATATTATTATAATATGAAGATGAATTGAAAATATTTTTCAATGAATGAATCTATTCAAAAAATCTTTGACTTGTACAATTTGAACACCTAATTCTTTTGCTTTGGCTGCTTTTCCAGAAGGTTCTGCATCGATAGATGCAACTACTAATATAGAAGTCTGTTTAGAAACAGTAGTTGTTACCTTACCACCTCTCTCAATAATTGAATCCTCCAATTTATTATCTCGAAAACCAGATAAAACGATCTTCATATCACGTAGACAACCTCCTTTACTCTGTTGTGCACTTACCTCCTTAAATGTAGCATACTTTCTCATATCATCTATAAATTGTTTTGCTTCTTCAAGATTATCTAGAACTTTTTTAGCTGTAATATGAGAAAAACCTTCTACTTTAATTATACGTTCAAATATATCTTGGGTTTTCATACTTTCACTTGCAACTAACAACTCAGGAAAATCATTCATCAACGTTGTTATCTTTTTAGAACCTAATCCAATTCCAAATACACCGGACGCTCCTAACACCAAAGGTATAGACAAATCTTTTAAACCATCATGAATGTTATTCCAAGCACGTTCTGCCATTTTCTTTCCAAAACCCGGTACTTTTTCAAAATCCTCTTTTGAAGCCAATATAATCTTTAGCAATGTATCATGACCGGATTCATATATCTTTTGTACATTTTTCTCACCAAGGTGCTTTATTCCCAACTCCGAGAAGAAGCTTGCTATTCGTTTTACAACCATTTCATCTTCATACTCGGTCGTTTTAATGTCAACACCTGTTTCATTCCATGTGTAAGGTATTGTAGGCATATCAGGCTCGTTTGCCTTTTTAACGACACTAACTATGTAAGGAATTACATCACCAGACCGTGTTATTTCGATTATAGCATCTACACCAATAGATTTGTCAACTATAAATTTTGCATTAAAACCTGTTGCCCATGTTATTGTAACTCCTCCTAATTGCACAGGCTCAATTTCTACTCTAGGTTTTAACACTCCCCATTTACTTACATTCCATTCGACTTGTAACACTTTTGTAGAGATCAAGTTATCTGATAATCGCATCTTGAAAGCGAATGCATATTGTGGATTACCACTAGTATTTCTTTCATATGAAGAATTAGGTTGTACAATAATACCATCTATCTCATACTTTGATATTTCTTTTGAACTAACTACAGTCTCCATTAAACTATCGATATTAAAACTAGTAACTATTTCTCTCCATACTGTTGTAAAACCAAGTTTGTCAAGATAATCCAATTGTTCAGATGGTTTAACAGTCATTCCGATACTAATTAGTTCATACGCTACAAAATCAATAGATTGAATTCCTTCTTTGATTGTTTTTGAACCAATAAGTCCGGTTACCATATTTCTCGGGTTTGCGTACTCATTCTCGTATTTTTTCTTAAAAACTTGATTTTTCATGATTAGTTCTCCTCTGACAGCCAGATCATCCTTCATCTTTTTTGGAATATTTTTCAAGTATTTCACCAAATAAGAGATATCTGCTCCAACAATTCCATCCCCTCGAGTGTACATTTTCAAGGTACCACTTTTTGCGACCAAAAGACACGAGATACCATCGAGTTTATTCTCAATAATATATTCAGAAGCTTTATTCGAAGATAACCATCTCTCTATACCCTTATCATCTTCGGGTTTAAATTTATTCATACTTCCTAACCATATCGGTAGTTCTACTCTATTCTCATGTTCTCTAATTTTAGCTCCTGTTGGAATTATGTAATGAGGATCGCGAATACTTAGCGTTTCTTTAATTGCATCATATCTCCAGTCATTTAATCCTGATGATTTCCCGGTATTATAATATAAATCATCTGCGTACAATTTCACCTGGTGAAGAACAGAAAGAGACTCTGATAAAAGATAATCACTAAAATCTTTATCAGATAAAGCGGAAATTCTAGCTATCGCATCAGTCATTTTTCTTATTCTTTTTGTAATCATAGATTAGAAAATTCAAAATTTATTTAAAGTTAATCATATCAAATCTTATCTCCATAAAAGAATTAATACAGCAACGAAAACAATCCATGTTCCGCAACCAAAGTGTCTTGTATAACAAATAATCTGTTCTGCCTTTTCTTCGTTGACAAAAAGTTCTCTGATTATATTTAGATAAGGAGACTCGTCTTTTTTATTATAAATACTTTCTTGATAACCCATATGAATCACTTGGATAACTCCTAAGAATATAATAAAACTTATAAAGAACCATTGTTTAACACTAGTTCTTTTTTTATTACTGTAAAAAAGCGCTACAAATACTGCTATTACCTTGAATAAATCACCAAAATGATCATACAAATCTCCAAATTTTGATATCATATTATATTTTCTAGCAAATTTCCCATCTGCGCAGTCAAAATAATAGGCTATAATCCAAAAAATAGCAGCAAGCCAGAGTCTGTTTTGAATAATTTGATATGCCGCCAGAAGTCCAAAAACAATACTTATTGTTGTTATAATGTTTGGTGTCATTCCCAGTTTATAAAAAATATCCAATTGTTCATCAACAAGTTTGAATATAAAAGTATCTATTGGGCATTCATGATTTTCTTGCAGTTTATTCACCATTTTATAATATATAATAATAAAAGTTTGGCATTTTATAGAATCAAAATGTGTTTTTCTAATCATACGATAAATGAAGAGATCATCCATGTTTGTTACATGTGCAGGAGTGTTGGATAAAAATACAATGAAATGGAATAGTAATGACATAACAGATCAAGCCAAATGCTGTCACGATCAATGCAACGGTCCTGTACAATTTTGTTACGATTACTGTGATAAGAATATATTGTCTGGAGATGTTATGATGAAACACAAATGTTCAGAAATGTGTGAACATCAAAGAAAGATATGTTTGGAAACGTGCTCATTGATAGGTGATGATGTCGGAGAGAATAACAAATATAGAGAATGTGCTGTTAAAAAAGGTTGTGAGTTAATAGATAAAACTCTTGATTTGAAATGTTTAGAGAAAAATAAAGCTGAGACTATAGATTGTTGTATTAAATCATGTAAACCATCAAGTGATATTGATTGTGACAAAAACTGTAACTATTTACATTCATTTTATATGAATCAACCTCCACAATTGAAGAAACCTGAAAAACAATTTTCTCTACAAACCAATTTTTGGTATCTTATTTATAAGATAATAATAATTACGAATCTAGTTATAGTAGTTCTGTACTGTATTTTTTCTTTATTAAAGAGAAATTGAATTTTTCAATTGACAAACAATATATAAAATAAGAAAATGAAAAATGCGATCATAACGAGACGAGTATATCTGAATCCAAAATTTTTGGATGAAAATATCATGGATCATCTCTTGAAAAGATGTTCCGAATTATCAGTTGGTGAATGCACAAAAGAATACGGACATATTATTTCAGTTAATCATATAGTAAAAGTTCTTGGTAATGAAGATACTATTTTCACGGTTCAGTTTGAGGCTGACACGTTGAAACCAACAGTTGGTGACAAACTTTCAGGTAAAGTATGTATGTTGTATAAAGATGGTATTTTTGTTCAGGTATCAGACAAGCAAAAGATGTTAATTCCATCGATAACAATAAAGGGTTATACGTATGATGATTCATTACGTTTGTATTCGAACGGAAAGAAGAAAATAGTAGAGGGTGATGAGATAGAAGCTATTGTAACGGCATCACAGTACAGTAAAAAAAATTTTAGTTGTATTGGTAGTCTCGCTTAAAGAAAAAATTTCTATTAAAAAATGTCTGAAATCGAGGTGCTTTTAGAGTTCAAAACGCAGTTAATTTCTTTTTTTGATGAATTAATCGGACAATTTCCACAAGAAGGAGATTTGGTCGTGGTTCGTCTATTTCTGGCAAACCAGATATCAATCCAAACAGTTATGGATGTCTTCAACCACAAGATCAACACGAACGACCAAGAACTAAGGAAGATGGTTAAAGATCGGAATGAAGTTTTCTTTCTGGAGCATAGTATTTTTGATAATTTAGGAAAAGATAAAATAGTTCATTTTAAGAAACTATGGCGTTCTGGAAGGCTTGATACAGAAGATAAAGAGGTTATATGGAATTGGATAGATGCATTTATCTATTTAGGAGATAAGTATACGAAGGCAATTAGTATCAAGTAAATTTATTACTGAAATAACAGTAATAAATTATCCAAATTCTGTTTAAAAAAGTAATTTTTAATGTTAAATGTCTAATATACACAGACCAGAAAATATTCAGGGATATGAACATCCTTCTGAACATAATTATATTTCTCGCAATGGTGTATACAAAACCTTTACCGAAGGTCAAAAGAAACAAGAAGAGTTTGGAAATGTAACTGTTGGAAAGCAATATGCTACAAGTAATGATTTGAATAATGATAAGTGCCCAGAATGCCAAGGAATCGCAATTAGAACTTGTCAATGTGCCTATAGTGATAAAACTTGTAGTCAAGGGCATACATGGTACACCGATCGCGAAGGAAAACTAAAAAAAGGAAATCCTCATTAAGTTTTTGTAAACATCTTATACTATATTGTTTATTAATTTATTTCTTATGAACAACAAGTTTAACGTTACAAACATTTTTTGGAGAAGGTTGATTTTACTTAAAGATTTCTATTTACAATGTAAAATAGAAACTAAAATGACAACTGCCGGAGTGAAAAACGATCAGTTGCCAAATAATAGACTCGAAGTCTTTAAATCAAATACTAATCTACAAGTTTTTAAACCAGCAAATTCCAAATTAATATTGGTAGCTTCTGAAATGATATCAAAAGGTCTTGTGAAAACTTCTTTAGAGTTCGCAGAAAAATTTATGTTCACTTTTGACTCCAAAGAACCATTTCCTATCAATATCGAAGTTTTAATCGAAATGAAAGTATATGACAGAAAAGATAATTGTAAAACTAAGCTAAATAAAAATTTTATTTTGAATACTGATTTCAATGTTCAAAACCTTGCTCCTGAAAGTTCAGGAGCGAGGAATTCAAAGGCTATGCAGGCTGGGAAAAACAAAGAAAATATTATGCTGACAGTTGACTGTTTTAAGTCAATGTGTATGCTAGCAAATAGTGAAATAGGAAAACAAGTCAAAAATTACTATCTTGATCTGGAAAAAATATTCAAAGAATATATACTCAGAGATATACAATCTCTCCAACAAACAATAGAAACCGTTGTAAACGAGAATTTGAAAATCAAATCAACTTATTCTCACCTTGCTGAACTAAACGATAAACTCCGAATGAAGAGAAATTATCATAAATTTAAGAAAGGAAACTGCCTGTATATCATAACCGATAGATGGAGAGAAAAAGATTATCTTAAAATAGGCTACACAGATAACATTAATACACGTCTTCAAACATACAGAACAAGTATGCCAGATGTAAAAATAGAATTTTTACTTTATCTTACAGAGAATAAGGTTCTTGAAAAATGTTTAAAATTACGTTTTGCTAATCAACTTGTCCAGAAAAATCATGAATATGTTATTGATGCAACTCTAGAACAACTAGTAAAGTCTATAAATAGTTTAACAAAATATCTAAGTATTGAAGCAACAGAAGAAACCAAGTTATCTCTATATAATGAACCGTACAAGATATATAATCTTGTATTCCTAGATCAAAATGGTAACGTAGAAGATAATACTGATCCTATAGTGCTAGCGTCGCCTATGGGCTTAGATTTTGATTCATCAGATGATGAAAACGATAATGAGCCTGAGTCTAATACGGAAACAAAACCTGAATTGGAGCATGATTCTGATTCTGAAGTATACAAGTGTGATATATGTGGTACAGAGTATAAAACGAAGAGTCGGTTTTTAAACCATATGATTAAATTTCATAATATCCAAAAAGATCTGAAAGATGATGGAAAGACTTGTCCGATATGTAAGAAAGTTTTTAGAGATCGTGGTAAGAGAAATAGACATGTACGTGGTGTACATGAAAAATCTAGCACAGTGAAATGTACAAAATGTAATACTAATTTTAGCTCTAATGATGCTCTAATGAATCATATTCGTAATGTACACAAAAAGATTACACAGTCTAAGTGTGATCAGTGTGGAACAATATGTTCAACTGTCGGTAATCTTAAAAAACATATTGCACAGGTGCATGATAAAACAACTTCTGTATCTTGTAATATTTGTGATAAGAAATTTTTTAGTCAATGCAACCTCACACAGCATATAATTAAAGTACATAAACGTAAAGAGAAATGTAATTGTCAATTGTGTGGTAAAGAGTTATTGTCTGTACTTGGATTGGAGTATCATATGAGAAATGTTCATAAAATATAAATTGATCTTATACTATATTTAGTATAAGATATATAATATTCTGAAATTTATTTACTTTCCGGCAACTCGCTTCACCTTTCGAACGACAGTCTTCTTTGGAGAAGGCTTCTTTACCTCAACGTTATCTTCTTCACCCGATCCCAAGAGACTACCATCACCTCCAGCATCGTCTTCTACACCTTCATCATCCAGAGCAAATGCGGCTGACTTGTTTTCATTTTGCGATGCAAGAACCTTAGATCTGGCTTTAGGACGAGCAAGTAGACGCTTCATTCCCATCTTGCTAGGTTCAACTACTGCTTCGTATAGCTTTACTTGCAAAGAGATTTTTGCACCTACAAAAATAGACTCAATCTTGACAGCACCGCTTGCATAACAATGCTTACCCATCAGCTGACGAGCTTCGAGAATATTGTCGTTTGTGTCAAAAAACTGAGTAAGGAACTTATCTTGCTTCTTAGAATAAATGAGCTTTGCATACAACGTTGGTCCTCGACCTGGAACATTTCGAAGACCGGGCTTGCCTTTATCGTCAGTAAACTTCTCTTTCTTAAAATATAATGGATTAAAACCACCCTTTGACTTTGTCAAATCTGCGCGAGTCAAATCGAATAGATCGATTTCCTCCTTATTATTGATAAGATGATCCATGCAACATTCAACAATCTCATTGAAGGTATCAACCCATGTCTTTTCGGCTGGAGTTGCACCATCACGGCTCCACAGGCAAAGGGGGAAAGTAAAACCTGTCACATTACCTGTTTCTTGACTAGTATTCTCGGAAACACCAAACGAATATAGTCGCTCGGTTGGAATAATTAGTTCACCGACAGAACCATCCTCGTTACGACTGGAAATATTAATTCGCTTAAATTCAATCTTAACCTTGCTATCTGGAATAGATCCAACAATAGGATCGGAGAAGATCATTCTTTGCTTGGCATTATAACCCTCAGCGGGCGTCAACTGCGTGTTTTCATTGTCAGACATTTTGTTTTCTTTTAATCTGTCATTTCCTTAAACTTATATTAACTTTTTTCAATTTTATTTTTACGGTTTAATTTTAAATGCCGAACGTTGATATATCTGATATATGTGCTCTTCTTCAAAAATGGGCAGAAAGTAAAGCGGAGATTGCTGATCTGGAAAAGAAAATAGACAAGTATAAACGTCTAGCTAATCGTGTAATGGATCAGAAAGGCGATAATACTATCACTACAAATGATTACAAGCTATCACGAAAAGAAATATCTCGAACTAGCATTGCAAAAAAAGATGTACCCAAAGAAATTTGGAAAAAGTATGCACGTACGTCTACTTATACAGCGTATTACTTGTCTGAAAAAAAATCTACTTAAAATAATGATAAAATTATATTTTTAATTTTTTTGTGAATATATAAATGACAGTTAGGGAAGATAGTGGATTTTTTGATGAAATACATAAACGCATGTCATCAAGAGGTTTAAGTGGTTCAAGTTTTTCTGAAGATGAAGATTATAAAGAAAGATATATACCACTTGACGAAGCGGAGAAGATGGAATCTTATCTTTGTGAAGACTTAAAACGTGAGTATGACGCCAGCTTGATTGATAAAATGCCATATCAATTACAGAAATCAATTAGAGACTTTTCAAGAGAAGAACTCAATTGTCTTAATAAAAGACCTGCGAGACCTGGTATACCTGTAAGAGATGAGAGACCTGTATTGAAACGACTTGTTAATAATCATTTCTACAGACCAACAAACCCAACAGAAGGTTTACCTAAAACTAAGTTTATTGGAGGACCTAAAAATCTTACAGTTCATTGGGGCAAAGGTTTTAATATGTTGGTATATATTTTTGGAGAAGGTCACCAAGAAAAAGTAGACTGTGCAAGTAAGTTTCCCGAAGAAATAAAAGGCCTCGACCCGGATAACCCTGAACATTTTAGGTATGTAGATGATTACATGCAACAAATATTTAGGTATACACCCAAATATCTTGATTATGGTATTGAACTTCCAACAACAGGTAGAGGAAATTTTGAGTATTCTCTACCCACCAACATAATGATTGGAAAACCAGAATTTCGATTGAACAAGTTATTTCAAAAATTTAAAGAATGTATCCAACCCAGTACACGCCACAAAACTGAATGTCAATTAGGTCGTGTTCATTTTTTTGATGTTAGACGTGATAATATACTTCATAGTGATGATATATCTCTTCTTCTAAATTCTTTTTTAAGTATCGAATCTGACATGACTAAAATTATCGATATTCTTAAAAATAGAGAGAATATTCGTATCTTAAATAACTTAAATAAATGTTTGGTTACAGAAAATAAATTCGACGTCTACACATATTTTAACGCTCATATTTTTGGAAATCCATATAATGTAGTAGAAATGGAAAGACTTAGAAATCCTAAACATGTAAAAGATTTCATTTCGAAAGAAGATGCTGAATTCATTCGGAGCGAAGATGTTATTATGGCCGATGAGCTTAGTGCCTTTATTAGAAGTGAAATACGCGAACGAGTTAATACATTTTATGAAATTCTAAAAGAAAATATTGGTAAAATATTGGACTATTATGAGAAGAAAATACAAAAATACGGTTTTCCTAAAGATTCTTCTCAGATTCCTATTTACATTACAGATTGTTTTGTGGCTATTATCCCTGGTATTGTTAGTATATCATGTATTTCACCAGACTTGTATCTTCTAGCTCGTTTATTTAAAACTTTTAATCTATCTAAACCTGCTTTTCAAGGAGCAATATATCAGGATCAACCAATAAAAGCTTATAATGTAGTTATATACGCTGGAGATCAACATGCTCAAAGATATAGAAGATTCTTAAATTTTCAAGATTTTAAAGAGGTTGGAAAAACGGGACAGTCAGAAGGTGGTAAAGATCACGATTCGTGTATAAATATGGAATATATACATCAACCATTTTTCTCTGAAGAATCTAAGGTACCAATGGTTGTACCTGAACACGCAAGATATATGTTCAATTACAAATATAGATATAATATAGATGACCCTGTTAGTATGGAATGGTTGCCTACGCCTACTACATAATTTTAATACTTTCACATAGGTATTAAAAGTTAGCTTGTATCTTTTGGAAAATGATTCTGATTCTTCAAATAAGTCTGAATACCGTAGTAATATAAAGGTTTGTCTGCCTTCTCTGGATTAAAACCAAGAAGCTTTTGAAGCTTTGCATCTGGCCAAATCTGACGCTTGTCTTCAGGGTTCTGTAATTTATTAGTCGCTATATAATCACATATATACTTTGTAACATCAACTCTTGAATGGAGTTCATCTGCAGGCCAACCAGTAAATTTTGCAAGCTCACTTGACAATTTTACTGGTTTTTGAAAGCCAGAGTTATGATTATTTTGACGTGTTGTTGATGTCTTCTTAATAGCACGTTCACATTGTGTTTTGAGAGACTTTATATTCTTATTTATCAAACGTAGAAACTTAACATCCGATCTCTTTGTTGTTGAACCTTCTCGTATATCCTTAATTTCTGCGTCAATCATATTAATTAACTCATCAAAAGCGGATGAAATAATTTCTCTATTCACAAGTTCTTTTGACTTTTTGGTTGTCGTGATCACAGCTCCATCATCAGGTGAAGATACATCCTGATTTTTATTCTCATCAGAATCTGGTTTCTTTTTGCTAGTCTTATCTTGTGCATTATTTGTTGTTTTTCTTTGCATTTAAATTTATTACTTCTGATAATATCTTTAAGTCAATTTGATTACAGGGGCTTTTCAAACTGAAAAAAACAAAAAATAATTATATGGAAATAACTAATATAATTTAGGTATACATACCAATAGGAGGTTGATTTGGTTTGGAGCTCGGGTTGGCTTTTCCAACCAGTTCTAAACCTTTTTCTAAATCTTCTTGATTCAGAATAAACTTGTGCTCGATTCCTAGGAGTAGCACACGCCTTGCATGAGCCATCTTACATTTAGAGATTAAATTTACAATATCTCTGCCAGCATTAGTGAAAAAATCTTTATTCTTTTCTATAATTCCGGATATGATATTTTTATCAATACTAATACTCCAGTTGATGTTCTTAACCTTTCCTATAAAAATCTCTGTTAATTCGGCAGGTGAATATTCTTCAATTTTATGTTTCCACTGAAAACGACTTTCAAGTCCATCATTTACTGCAAAGAAACATTTTTGTATATCTTTCTCGTAACCAGCTGCTATACAGCAAAAATCATTTGTGTGTTCAGATAAAAAGCTGCACAGTGTATCAATCGCTTCCTTAGAGAAGGAATCCTTATCTTCTTGTCCTGGGCCGAGAGAATAAACTTCGTCGATAAATAATACACCACCTAAACACGAATTTAATAATTTCTGCGTTTTAATTGCTGTTTGACCAAGATAACCTGCGATAAAATCATCTCGATGAGCTATTTTAAAAGGTCCATCTGCAGATAAAATACCCATTGCTTGATATATTTTTGCTATAATATGAGCAACTGTCGTTTTTCCACTACCCGGTGGTCCTATCAAGATAGTATGAAGATATTCATCTGATTTATTTCTTTGATGCATTCCCTGAATATAATATAATATTTGATAAAAAATAGATTCCTTTAATGTTTCCATACCAACTAGGTTGTTCAATTCTTCCAAATAAGGAGTTAGACGCCAAAGCATAACAGTATTAATATTCTTATAAAAAGTTACCCCTTTTCCTAGTTTGATAAGATCTTTAATAGAGATGATCGGAGGAGTATTTTCTAGCACGATACGTGGTCGACGCTTATTTTTTCCCGAATCACAATGATTATTATCGTTATCTCTATTTCTCTTTGACATCTTACCCTTTATTAATTTAATTTTATTCGTTTAGATTATGTGAATACAATTGACCTAACACAATACCACGACGATAATCATTTTCTTCCTGTAAAGACATTTGATCTAACACAATACCACGATAACGATAACCATTTTCGTCGCGTAGTTTTTTCTGAGCATCTTTATATCTCTTCTGCATATTTTTGTATGCAGTTATATCCTCTCTAGTAGCCGTTCTTTTAATTTTTTGAAATTTACTACCATAAGGGTTAAAACTTTCATGAAAATTTACTTCTTGCAACACCTCAAGGAATTTCCATGGAAGAGCTACTCCCCATCCTTCTTGTTTTATAGGTTGACTCTTTGGATGTTTTGGATAAGTTGCGTTATCACCACCATCTTTTCGTTCAACTGCATAACCAAAATCAATTATAACTGGTTCTTTACTTTCAGTACACATAACATTACCATCATGTGTATCTACGTGAAGCCATCCTAGCTTACGTAAATCTTTTAATTTATCTCCTACTTTTGTATATAATTGTCGTGGATCTACAGTACTGCAATTGTATAATCTTTCCATTATAATATAACCCCAACTTCCACAAGTCCACGCATCATATATTTTAGGAACCAAATTAGTTCCTTGTAGAGCAACAAGAGCTTTTATTTCAGATGTAAATTGTGATGAATATTGATTATCTCTTTTTTGTTTTTTAAGTATGTACTTAAAACGATGCTTTTTATGCTTAATTATTCTTGTTGTTCCAACTGCACCAGAACCTGTCAATTCACCCACAATCCATTGGTTAAGATAATTACAGTCATTTCGAAGCTTATATGGATCGATTTTAACACTAGAATTACCTGGGCCATCAGGAAATTCAAAATCATCATATGTTTCTGGTATTGATGGAGGTAATATAAAAGAAGTTGGTTCAATTCGTGGTGGCAAACGAGATGGAGACGGTGAACGTGTGAACGGTGAAGGGGAACGTGAAGGTCTTCGTGTAATCGGTAACTCTGAAGGTGAAGGTGAAGGGGAAGGTGAACTTGTTAGTTCCTTTTTATCTTTAGGAGGTACTCGATCAAAATTAAAATGAACTCTTGGTTTTGGAGCTGGAGATGTTAAATATTCTATTCTTGGAGTTATTATTGGGGTTTGTAAACTACCAGAAGACGAAGAAGTGTTTGTCGATGATGGAGTTTGTAAAGCAACTGATGACGAAGTAGTATTTGTTTGTGAAGCAACTGATGACGAAGTATTTGTTTGTGAATATTGCAAACTAGAAGCCAATTGTTGCAACTTTTTCTTTAATAATATACGTTTTCCTACTTTACCATCTACCAAGACGCAATTTCCTGTTTCCTCATTTAGGATTGTACCAGAAGGGCATTTTTTATCACGACGAGGTGATTTGCGAGAAGGTGATCGTTTCAACTTTCTCTCTAATAATATACGTTTTCCTACTCTACCATCTACCAAGACGCAATTTCCTGTTTCCTTATTTAGGATTGTACCAGAAGGGCATTTTTTATCACGACGAGGTGATTTGCGAGAAGGTGATCGTTTCAACTTTCTCTTTAATAATATACGTTTTCCTACTCTACCATCTGCCAAGACGCAATTTCCTGTTTCCTTATTTAGGATTGTACCAGAAGGGCATTTTTTATCACGACGAGGTGATTTGCGAGAAGGTGATCGTTTTAACTTTTTTTCTAATAATATACGTTTTCCTACTCTACCATCGGCCAAGACACAAATCTCAGTGTCAGGATTTAGTATTTTACCTGGTGGGCATTTTTTATCACGACGAGGTGATTTGCGAGAAGGTGATCGTTTCAACTTTCTCTCTAATAATATACGTTTTCCTACTCGACCATCTACCAATACGCATTTTCCTGTTTCCTCATTTAGGATTGTACCCGCAGGGCATTTTACCATTTTTATAATATCTATAGAAAAATAGAAAACAAAGATAATTACACTAACCTAATTTATCCTCAAAAGTAAAAATGAACTTTAAGTATATTAAACAATTGTAAAATAACAATCAAAAGTAATGGGAATCAAAAGCTCATTTAATAGTTTTTTGAGAGATACTTGTCCTGACATATTTGAACCAATTCATATTTCTGAATATAGTTTTATGAAAGTTGCCATAGATATTTCTCTATATATGCATAAGTTTAAGGCGGTGTGTGGTGATAGATGGCTATCTGCGTTTATCAATCTTATATCAAGTCTCAGACGTAATGAAATACATTGCGTATTCATTTTTGATGGTTGTGCTCCACCTGAAAAGTTAGGAGAACAAGCCAAGAGACGAGATACTAGAGAAAAGATGGACCGTAATCTTTTTGAAATAGAAGAGGCTTTTTCAGATTACAATAAAACAGGTGTGGTTGCGAAATGTCTTTCTGATCTTTATGAGCGTAGTCGTTCTCCTAAAAGACTACTTGGGAAACGCACAGATGGAATAGATATGAAATGGATCGAAAAAAAGATAGAACAAAAACGTAGTCAATTGTATAGTGTTACAACAGAAGATTTTGAACATGCAAAAGAACTTTTTCGTATTCTTGAAGTACCTTATTACACAGCTCCTGGAGAGGCTGAAAAGATGTGTTCGGCCATGTGTATAGGAGGATTTGTTTCTGCTGTATTGTCTGAAGACACAGATGTCATTGCTTATGGTGCACCTGTATTTCTTACAAAAATTGATACAGGAACGGATACATGTGTCAGAATTACATACTCTAAAGTACTTGAATCTCTTAGTTTGAATAAGGCACAATTTCTAGATTTATGTATAATGTGTGGAACTGATTACAATCCTAATATTCCAAGAATAGGAAGCAAATCTGCTTACAAACGTCTTATTCAACACGGTAGTATTGAACAAATAGCATCTGACACAGCACTTGATACTTCTGTGCTAAATCACGTAAGAGTAAGAGAATTATTTTCTCAATTTGAAATAGAAAAAGAAAAAGCTGCATTGTTCAAAATTCCATTTTGCGGAACACCAGATTTTCAGTCTTTAGAAAAATTTGTTGCTGTTCACAAGATTCACATAAATATTGAAAAACTTAGAAAAGATTTTACTCATAACATTGTTGTTTTTGAAGATTCAGATGATGAATGATTTATACAAAATATCGTGATAGTTTAGTATATAAATTCATACTTTTTGTATGAATTTAAGAATTACATTCCAAAACTACTTTCTTCAATTGCATTTGGTATCCTATTGTATTTGATATAAAAATCACCATTTTCATCTTTTAATCTAGCCCAACCGGATGGTAATGGTGTTTTTCCATCTTTATAAGTGTAATAAGGCAAATACGACTTTTTAGTATTTTCATCTTGGAAATATTTTACTCCAAAAGATCTAATAATTTTTAGAGTTAATTTTTCTAACATTATAGAACTTTAATTATATAAACATATAAATTTTTAAGTTCACAAAAATAATAGGCTTTTGTAATAAAATGTCTCGTGTAAGATCAAAATATTATAAATTTTCAAATGACTTAAATAGTAATAGAATCTTAGAGCAAAATAAGATACCAGAGAATGAGTCACAAAACAAAGAAACCAATAAGTTAGATATGAAATGGAATACAATTCAATACGCAAATTCAGGCAATCCACAAGTCTGGGGACCCGCTTTTTGGTTTACTTTACACAATGGTGCAGCTAAATATCCTATTAAGGCATCATCTATTTGCGCAGAACGCATGAAAGGATTTATTCTTGGGATGCCTGTTATGATACCGTGTGAAAAATGTCAGGATCATGCAACATCTCATATTGAACAAAACTATCACAGACTAGATGAAATTGTAAGTGGAAGAGAACAATTATTTAATTTCTTTGTTTCATTTCATAATTATGTTAATAGACGATATGACAAACCGGAAATGAGTAACGAGGATGCATATGCTCTTTATACAGGTGGAGCAAATGTAACAAAACTCGAATACTCTGCTAAATAATACGCTTACATATATTTTATCTTTGAAAAGAGCAAACTTCATACTTTTGGGTATGAAGTTTTATTCTTATTCTTAATTCATTTTTGTTGACTAAATAATCATGGTTTTGTTCCTAATAGAGTTTGTGGAGGTGCCCCAAACATACTTGACAAATTAGTACCAAATGTAGATGGTTGTGTACCAAATGTAGATGGTTGTGTACCAAATGTAGATGTTTGTTTAGTACCAAACATAGATGTTTGTTGAGAACCAAACATAGATGGTTGAGTACCAAATGTAGATGGTTGAGTACCAAATGTAGATGGTTGAGAACCAAATGTAGATGGTTGAGTACCAAATGTAGATGGTTGAGAACCAAATGTAGATGGTTGAGTACCAAATGTAGATGGTTGAGTACCAAATGTAGATGGTTGAGTACCAAATGTAGATGGTTGTTGAGTACCAAAGGTAGATGGTTGAGAACCAAAGGTAGATGGTTGTTGAGTACCAAAGGTTGAAGGTTGTTGAGTACCAAAGGTAGATGGTTGTTGAGTACCAAAGGTTGAAGGTTGTTGAGAACCAAAGGTAGATGGTTGAGAACCAAAGGTTGAAGGTTGTTGAGAACCAAAGGTAGATGGTTGAGAACCAAATGTAGATGGTTGAGAACCAAAGGTTGAAGGTTGTTGAGAACCAAATGTAGATGGTTGTTGAGTACCAAAGGTAGATGGTTGAGAACCAAAGGTTGAAGGTTGTTGAGAACCAAAGGTAGGCGAAGGTGCCCACGTAGATATTTGTGGCATAGGTTGTTGGTCTAAGCTAACAAATTTTTGTTCAGATAGTGTTTGGCATAATAAAATTAATTCTTCAGACTTGTAATTTCCCTGATCATTAATTTTATCGACAAAATAAGATGGAATTTCTTCTACACCCAACCTCCCTCCTACTATACCCCCTACTATCGCCGCAGTTGCAGAAGTATTGCCTCCAGACCTAATTGCCATGCATATAGATGAAAAGAAAAAGTCTGGAATGCATAGAAAACAATATATCGAAAAAAGAGAAGATTGTACAGCAGCTGATGAAATTGTTTCTCCGTTGTTTGACAGTTTATCACCAAAACCTTTGGCTGATTCTGTAGTGATTACCTTAATTATCTGTCTATCAGCAGAAATACAAGCTGCCGTATATTCAAGTTTGGATTCTCTAATAATCTTTTTTCTCGCTTCTATTAAATCCGGAATACTTAAAATATATTTCTCTAACCTAGGCTCAATTGATATGATCGACGATACTAACTGCTTGCAAAAAATACGAGGATATTTGTAGATATTATATCTTGCATACGGCTTAACTTTATTTTCAATAGCAAGTCTTGTGGTTTCTGCTATTAATACGGAGCATGCCCTAACTTTTGGGCAATTGTGAGTTCCCACAGCTTGCATATCAGCTACTGACCAACAGAGATCTTTTCTATGCATATATAAGGCTCCCAGAGGTACTGATCTAGTTACAGAACCATTTCCTTCTCCTTTTCCTGCTTCTTGCCATGAAACGCCGTTTGACATATTCTGAATGGTTTGTATATCACTGTGACTCACTACAGGCGACTTAACCGTGCTGTTTCTATCCCATGAAATTAAACCGGCGAGACCATACAAAGAAATCATCTTTTTTCTAAAACACTCGACGTTTAACTTTCCGTTCTCGATTGACATTAGCAATTCTCTCGCACACTGAGCATCTTCTGTGTATTGACCATAAACAAATGCGATATCATTTTCATTACCTTCGATCTTACAATAGCGCGGATTGCCATTTTGCCCAAGATTTTTGTTCAAACCATATATGTGTAGTATCTTTTGAATTGCCAAATTAACATAATCACAACACGTTGCTGAATTCTGACCTTCTACCAAGAAGCCAATCGAGTTACCAACCGCATTTCCGATTATAGAACCAGATATGTGCTCGGCCTTTCTTTCGTACTTGCTTCTGAAAAAAGGGTTCGTATTTTCATATGCTTCAAACTTCTTTGCGTTATCAGAAAAGAATGTTGACAAAAAAGAAGAGAACTCTGCAAATTTTTCACAATATATACTTTCATAGTTTTCTTCAATTGGATTCTTATCAAAACTTTCCTCAATAGCATTCCTAGTGATAATTAGCTTGATTGGGTCGAGATCCACTTTATCAGAAAGAATAATGCGAAAAACATCCATTGCATAATTTCTGACATAGTTAGAGTAAGGTTTGTGAAGAAATGGAAGCATATAGATGATTTTGTGAATTATCTTTTCACCTAACCATTCTTCTGTGTATGTTTTATTTGAGAAAATAACTTTTAACAACACGAGGTTAACTAGTACGTCACCATCCGTTTTTTCTGTACAATATTCTACATACATATCAGATTCGTAGCGCAGAGCGATGTCTCTGTTTGCAAATTCTGTCATTTCAGCCAAGACTAGATCGCATCTTGATATTCTTTCTTTCGAACAATTTCCGGTATTCTCTTTGTTAAACCTGTTCACGATAGGATTAAACATGTTTTGTATTTAACTATAAAAATAGATAGTATATTTCAATTTTATATTATTTGTTTCTTTTTCATGTTCTTTGTTTTAATCGAGAGTATTACCAATTTTACGTATCTAAACATGCATCTTCAAAAATAAAACTGAATGACAGATTTAGAAAATAAAATGATGTTAAAGATGTCAAAAGAACTCTCATCGATTAAGCTTACACCAAAACAAGAAGAAGCGTATTCAGCTCTCTCTAAAGGAGAAAGCATATTTCTCACAGGTCCTGCAGGTACAGGCAAATGTTTAGGACTTAATACTCCAATTATAATGTTTGATGGTTCTATCAAGATGGTACAAGATGTAAAACCTGGAGAGTTAATTATGGGAGATGATTCTACTTGTAGAACTGTATTAAGCACAGCATCTGGTGAGGATGAAATGTACAAAGTCACACATCGAAATGGTGATTCTTATGTTGTAAATAGTGCTCATATTCTTACATTTAAAGTATATAAGATTATTAGATGTTCAAAAAATGATTGTCTTTTAACTTGGGGTGATAAAACAGGTAAAGTAAAGTATAAAAGTTTTTATGATTATAGAGAAGCTAAAAATGAAGCGGATGCACTTCCGGATTTGGTTGATTTGCCTATATTAGAATGCATAGAAAAACATAAAGATCGTAATTGGCAAAAACATTTTCAAGGTGTTTACACAGGTCTTGATTTTCCAGAAAAGCATTTAGAAATTCTACCGTATGTTCTGGGTGAATTGATTACAAAGACTATTTGTCAAGATGTTAGAATAATCAAATTATTGGGTCATACACAACACATGAATACTATGATAAATAAATATATTCCACACGAATACAAGACAAGTTCTCGTGGTCAACGACTTGATTTGCTTGCTGGAATAATCGACTCATCTGGTTGCTTGACAGAACACTATCGTTATGAAATATCACAGACATCTAAGCAGATAAATGATGATATCTATTTCATTGCTAGATCTCTTGGATTTGACGTCTTTGTAAGAGAAGATAATAGAAGTGATATTATAGTATATCGAATTTACATATCTGGTAATATACGTGAAATTCCTGTTATAATCGCAAAGAAACCAATTCATTGGAATAAAAAATATGATGAATTATCATCTCGTATAAGAATTGACTCTGTTGGTAAAGGTATGTATTATGGCTTTGAGATTGATGGTAATCATCGTTTTGTTCTTGGAAATTTTATAATTACGCACAATACAGCTGTTGTTAAAATGTTCATGAAAGCATATCAGAAATATCGTAAAATGGCTGTAACTTCTACTACTGGTACATCTGCTTTACTATTGAACGGTACAACGATTCATTCTTATCTAGGTATTGGTTATGGAAACGGAAGTGTAAAATCTATGGTTGATAAGATTTGTTGTTGGTCTTGGTTGAAAAAAAGATGGACTGAATTAGAATGTTTATTTATTGACGAGATCAGTATGTTGGATCCAGATATATTTGATAAATTAGAAGAAATTGCTCGTATCGTACGTCGTAATAATAACCCTTTTGGTGGTATTCAGATAGTTCTCTCTGGTGATTTCTTGCAGTTGCCGTGTGTTGGAACTAATAGATTCTGTTTTGAAGCAAAATCTTGGGATAAATGTATAAAACGAACCGTATACTTGAATGAAATTATGAGACAGGAAGATAACGTATTTCAAGAGGTTTTGAATAAGGTTAGAGTTGGTGATATTGATGATCAAGTTACAAAAGTACTTGATTCTAGAATTGGCGCTAAGCTTAGTAATGAATTTGGAATCAAACCAACGTGTTTGTATTCACAGAATCGTGATGTAAACGTAATAAACGATAACGAATTAGACAAGCTTGCAGCAGATGGTAGACAATTTTATGAATATAAAATGGATATAGTAGTATGCAGTGGTGTCACGAATAGGTCAGCTGTTATAGAAAAATTCAAAAAGTACTGTACCACCCCAGAAATTCTTCAATTGTGTAAAGGAGCACAGGTTATGTTATTAAAGAATTTGGATATTCCAAATGGACTCGCAAATGGAAGCAGGGGTGTTGTCACGGGTTTTGTGTCTGACATGCCATGTGTTCGGTTTTTAAATGGTGAGGAACGTATAATAGAGCAAAACGTTTGGGAGGTAGAAGAAAATGACAAAAAGATTCTGCGCGCACAACAAGTTCCTCTAAAAGTCGCATATGCAATGTCGATTCACAAGTCTCAAGGATGTTCTCTCGATTATGCAAAGATCGATTTATCTGATGTATTTGAATATGGACAAGCGTATGTAGCTTTATCTCGTGTAAAGAAAATAGAAGGTCTGAGTATTATTGACGTTAATTATGATTATATAGATGCGCATCCAAAGGCTGTAGAATATTATGAGAGTTTGTAAGAATAAGGATTTTGCATATTAAATGAGTTAATACCAAAAATGGTATTAACTAAACAGTCTTTTTTTGCATAATCATAGCCTCTTGTCCAGAACCATAAGATAATTGTAATCCATATCCCCAGTTGTCTAAATCGTCAAATTGTATATCAACAAACTCTTTTATGAATTTATTCAAAGTATGTATATCACATGTCGAATAAAGTTTAATGAAACTTTTTAATGCATAGCCAATATTTCTTCCAAAACAACTTAACCGTATTCTCATATTTTGGTTTATATAATCAAAAAAATCTTCTTCAAATCTCCATATATAATAATCACACATCTGTATAATAAGATCATCTGCTTTAAAATCACGGTAAGACTGGTCAATTTCATAAATTTCGGCTGATTTCTTTTCTAAAAGTTCAATGATGTCAAATTTAATCATACCTATTTTATAATTATAACCAGACATCCTATTTATTATTTATCTATATTTTTAAACTCTTTTAAAACGCGGATCGATAACATTTACATATTTTATAATATTAGCAATCGTATACTCAGATGTTTCCCAATAAGTAAAATCCTTGTCAATCACTATTAACGATACATTCTTAAATAGCAAAAGTGACTGCTCCGCTGGATCAGATCTAGATAATGAATCTGTTATTATATGAGAATAAGAAGATACAAAATCTATAGGTTGATTTGTTAAGGGATGTCCTATTAAAACTAACGTATCGCAATCATGATGTCTTTGTCTTAGATCTTCGGGAAAAATACTATTTGTTTCATATCTAATTTTTTGATCATAAAGATGATTATACAATATATAAGTATCTTCTTCAACAGATTGTAGTTCAAAACCATTTTGGATCATGATAGATAGCATTTTAGGGATAAATTTGGTTTTAGAAACGTTATCAAATACAGAGTTTGGTTGCGAATCCGTATATATCCAATTCTTAATATTTCTAAACAATATAACAGGTATGATATCTGTACCAGCACCTGGATAAAAAGCACTCATTTCTTTAGTAAAAGACTATGATCTTTAGTTTGATTTATCAAAAAGTGTTGATTTATCAAAGGTTCGTATATGATATTACATGAAATTAAAGCTCCTCTCATTAGATTTGATAATCCATTCTGATATGTGAGATCGAAGTTTTGGTCACCCATAAGAAGTTCTATAAAATGTAGAGGAGATATTTCTTTCTGAATATAATCCATGTAACATTTATCTTCATTAGGTGGCAAATATTGAGATTCGATAACAAAAACTTCATAATAAAAGTAGGGCGACCAATTTCCTATCACACCAATGCAGTTCATCATACAAGGAAAATTATAATTTCCAATTGTTTTAAGAATAGAATATGGTAGTTTGTTCTGTGAGTATTCAGGCGTGTATTTGTAGTCTCTGGTTATGCAATCTACCAAACAGTAGACGTTCTCCCAAGTGACACATAAATTTTTATATGTTGTGCTTGGAAGAGAATCAGCAAAACTGATCATGCTTGAATACAAACCAACTGATAGTTGTCTGATTGTTTTATTTGTCCACTTTTCATCTTCTTCTATCACCCCTGAACCCATTAGATGATCAACTAAAAAGTAGATACCCGTAGATAAAAATCCACCAATCACTGTTGAAATTATAATTATATCGAGAACTCTTAATTTCATTTATTATCAAATGAAATTATAAAAATATACTGTTAAAATACAATCTTCATATTTGTTTTATTTTTTAAGATATGAATCGAACAACTTTCTACCAATAATCCATTTGCGTATATATCATAGTTTGTTTTTTTTCTGAAAATATATTAGTAATATATAACATTTAATAATTGAAAATATCATAATTATACTTTCATTCAAGCTTCTTTTTCATTTGTTCGTAACCATCGCTGAACATATTTAGCTTTTCTGATGAACTTACATTAAATTCAAAGATTTTTATATTAGTACTAATATTATCTATATTTATAATTTTACATTTGTCCGATGCCATTCGTATCTTGTGGTTTATAGCTTGTACAACCGGAACATAGATAAGTTTATAAATAAACTCTAGAGTGTTAACATCCGTATCGGAGCTAAAGCTATCAAATGCATAACTTAATACTATTCCTAATATTTTTTCACCCATCTTTTCACCTATTTCGATTGCGAAATTGTCGGAAATACCTCCATCTACATATAAACAGCTTCCATATCGGTAGTTCTCAAAAACAAGAGGTAGATTAGCAGTCATGCGTAACGCTGTTATACATGGTAGATGTGGATATGTCTCCCAAGATAAATATTCTGTACGATTTTCTGTAAGATTATGAGTAACACATACAAGAGTCTTATTCATTTTTTCTTTGAGATCTTTTAGTGTTGGAAGATATCCTAATTTAGAAATACTCATTTTTTCTAATTGTTCTTGTATACTAGAGAATGAGGTTGCGCCTCTACCTTGTATCATTGCTACTATATTAAAATGCTGCATTTTTTCCATAATTTGATTTGAACATATATAAACCATAATCTCTATTGGGGTATAACCAATCGCCAATAAGTAGCAAATCATTGCACCTGACGAAGTACCAACAAAATTTGTTAAATTCTGTAATAGATAATTGTCATAAGCATATTGGATCGCTCCAATAGTCACAAAAGCTTTTGAAGAGGCCCCTGATAACACTAAGGTATCATAATAAACAGGTAGAGCTTTCACAATTTCTTTGGGAGGAGATTCTTCTACATCTTTCGTTTCCATTTTATTTCTAAATTGTAGTAGTATTCTTTAAGGTGATTTTTTCTTTGTCAAATCCATACTTTATTAGTGTGGATTTAATTTATAATGGTAACTCGAATATTATACATCAAGTACTTTCTTCAGCAAAAGAATACATATAATCGCAAGAGAGATTATTGCAATTATATAAATAGTTTTGTCTGTATTATAGAATTTTGAACAAATTGGACAATTCGCAATGTGTTCAGCTACATCAAGGCAGCTAGGAGTTCCAGGAGGCATATTGAACGTTTTAAAATGCTCTTCTACTATAGGAATTCCATATTTTTCTTGCTCATTAGGTAGACTTGGTCTTGGAGCTTGTTTGATATTATGATTTGCATAAGAAGGTTGACGAATAATAGTAGGTTGGTGGTTCATACCAGAATCATTGTGAAACTTATTGTTATGCGGACGAATTTTATTATAAGCCTTATTACGATGTTCATTTGGTATTATACTTGAACCACCATCCAAATCCTCCAGATCTGGAAGAAGATCAATAGGTGTGACATTATTCAGCGCGCCATTAGTACTGTATCCCATTTTATATTACGTCTATACAAAATAAAATCATAAAAACATAACATCGTCGGTGCTTACATCTTTACCATTCACAATCAACTCATATGCTCTCACAAGATATGGATCCTTTTGATCATTAATTATACTACCAAGAATAGTTTGAAAATCAGAACAGTTAGTTTTTTCTTCTGTTTCAGTTGGAACATCATCTACACCTAATTTTTTTATCTTTTTTGGTTTGAAAATTACCTTAACACCCTTATCTAACAAATTTTTGTATTTTTTGGTTTTCTTTAGAGCCTTAAATTGATCATAATTACCCGATACTGTCACTTTAAGAGTATCTTCTGTCACAGGCACCTCATAACTATCAACATCTTCAACATCCATGTATACTATTTTTTTTCTTGGAAGTTGTAAATCAATCTCTTCGCGTTTATACTTTTTAGATTCAAAAGTTAAATAGGCAATAATGTTCTTTTCGCTTTCCCCAAATGCATGTTGCATAGCAGAACCTGTATAGTAAATATTCTCTTGTGGAATCTGTCTGGAATGAATATGTCCAGAAACAACATTTGGATGAGATAATGGCCATTTATCTCCTTCAACAGATATAATAGCACCCATCTTGCATCCAGCAAATTCTTGATGTGCGAAAATACAGCTTGCATCAATCCATTCACCATCTAGTGTATTAAGGGCTTCTTGAAATCTTCCAGGTGGTACATACGGAATAAACACAAATTTCTCACCTTTTACTATTTCTGATAACACTTTATCAGCAATTACAGTGTTGTTCCATTCTTTCATACCAGAAAGCCAATGATTTTCATTCAAAAAAACTTGGTTGTTTATCATATCATGATTTCCTACTAAAACATAAGTCTTAGCAATAAGACGTAGTTTGTCGATCATTTCATATGCTTTATTCAGCGCGATGGTGTGAAGACGTTCGTGAGTATGAAGAACGTCTCCGAGAATTATTATCAAGTCTGGTTGTTTTTCTTTTGCTAAATTAATTAATCGTTCAATTAAAATATCTGTGTCAGGTATATTTGCAATCTGAATATGTGGATCACCAATACACAAGACTGTTGCAACCATTTTATCTATAACTATATTCTAGTTATAGATTTCAAATTTAAAAATGCATATTTAGGTCGATGGAGATGTTCGCTTGATTTAAAGGGGTGACAAAATTAATATTTTTTTATAGCCAATTGATAACCTTTATGAATCAACTCATATTGACCATTATATTTTTGTAAAAATGTATCCATTGTATTTTTTATTTGAATACCATCTCCACCACCATAATCGTCCATCCACATGATACCATTTGTTTCTAACATAGCGAAAGAGTTTTCCATATCTCTCTTTATAAAATCTGGTTCGTGGCAACCATCGATATATATGAAGTTATATTTTTTAGTATTGTTTTCAAAAAAATGATCTGATGTAATTTTATGTATTGTTATTTTATCTGAATTTTTACAAATTGAAATATTAAAATTAAAAGTCATTTCTTCGTTATTCTGTAAAAATTGTTTATGGTCATTATTATCAATAGTTAAAAATGGGTCAACACAAGTTAAAGTTGAATTTGGATTATCAAGAAAATTATCAGCGAAAAATACACTAGACAAACCTTCAAAACAACCAATTTCTAATATTTTATTCTCTTTTGATTTATCTAAAAAATGAAACAAACTATTTTTAAGTTCACTCCCTAAAAACCAACTTTGTGAATATTTATAGGTATCCATTTTTTCCAGTATATGTATATTATAAATAATTCTTTTATTTATAAATCCCATTCAAATCAAGGGTGTGATAATAGTCGTTGCGAGTTCTCTTCTTCGCGAGAGTCTTCACGAGAGTCTTCACGAGGATGATTTTTCTCATTTTGAAACCTACGAATCATCTTATTCAATACAGTTGGTGTTTGTTCATTCAACATTTCAATAATCTTTTTAAGAGAAATCCTATTTTGTTTACGATCTTTCTCGTGGAATGAATGACACTTGCGCATCACATTATATTCTTCAACAGCTACATTAACCCACTTTTTCTTTATGTAACGATCTACATACGATTTGTAGATATTTTGAGCGATTGAATATATCGCTTCCTCATATTCTTCAAACTTAGATGACATGCTAGGGTAAAGTTTGTAAAGTGTATTAACGAGATTGCTATTCATACGTACCTGAAGATAACGATACTTAATACTTGGCTCGTTACCTCTAGCTTCAAATAATTCTAGATATTCTTCGTGAAGAACTTTGTATTGCTTGTTATTAGGTGCAAAAATAATAACACCCTGCTTTTGGTGAATGTCGATATTTCTAACATACACAATCATGTCCTCAACATTATCAAATGTATGTTCCTTTGGTCGCGGAATATTAATATTCTCTTGCATAGACAACTCACCATCGACAAACGTTCCAACATGAAAAAGAGTCGGTCTGTCAGGAGAATCACACACTATACGATTTTCATCGTTGTGCAGAACCAAGAACATATACTGCTTGCATGGATCAAGAGTTGTCTGAAAACGTTCAAGTAAGCACTCATCGTTCTCGGGCAAGCTCTCTCGAAGAGCATCATTATTTTTCACTTCAGAATCAAGAGCTTTCTTGAAAGCAGTACCAAAAGATTCCTTTGACGCCCACTTACTACGAAAGGCGTTCAGCTTTCGATGAGTACAAGTGTACCACTTTCCAGCAAATTCAAACATTCGAATCAAAGTACCCTCGTAAGAATCAAAGATCCTGCAAGATTGCAGTATCGGAGAGATATTTGAATTGATCTTTTTTGCATCTGTATGTGCAAATTCAAGGGTATACGGAAAAGCATGCAATACAATTTCTTCTCCATTAAACACGACACCCCTGCATTCTCTAACAATACTTTCATCTTCTGGGCCACATTTAACATAACAAAAAAGTTGAAGACCAGCTGCTTCATCGCTATCTGTCATGCTAACACGGTTACCCAGTGCTTCAACGGCCGCACGTGTAAACTTTGTGTTAACTGAGACATTCTCTGTTGTATTAGAAGCCAACGTAATAACGTTCTCGGATTCGGCGGAACTCATGAGTTTTATTATTATCAACGACCTTCTTAAACCATTTCAGTTTTATTTTTGAGGTTTTGATTTTAGTTGTCTGGTTGTAACATAAATATTGTAATCATGTCAGAATTGTGAGTTTCAAGTACCATAGGAATATTATTAGTCTGACATTTGTTTAATAAGTGAACAAGACTTTGGAAACCTTGTTTCCAAATACTTCCTTCTCCAAGACATGCATGTAGATCTTTTTTAGATCCTAAAGGTGCCATACTATCGTTTAAATGAAGAAGATAAAAATTATCAAGACCAAGAAAACGATCAAAGTCGTCAAACATTCTATCTATCTCTGATATCTCTCTCAAGTCATAATCTCCTTGACCCCATATATGCGCCGTATCTACACAAACCTTTACATGTGGCTTATTTATTGGTTCTAGAAGTTCCATAACCGTTTTTATTTCTTCAAAAGTTCGACATAATTTGTTTCCCTCTCCTGCACAATTTTCAAGTAAAAGAACAGAGTTGGTAGGAAAATTAATTTTGTTTATAGTTTTTGCAACAGTAATATGACCTTCTTCTCTATTTGGGTAAGATCCTGGATGAATTACTACTCCTGAACGTTTTTGAGATAATTTTGCTACAACAGATAGCTCGTATTCTAATGCACGAATCATACCACGTACTTTTCTATCTACATCTAAATTACCATTCCATGCAAGACATCCTTTTGTTGATTGACCAGCTAGATTAGCACAGAAAGGATAATGAGTGAAAATATTCATAGGAAATCGTTTAATGATTGTTTTTGATTTTTCAATATCTTTGTCACTAATTTCAACTCTTTTCCATGCTTGTTTTGGGTCTCCCATAAAAAATTGAATAGTATGCATTCCAAGACGTATTCCTTCTCGAAGAGTGTTTGAGATAGATCCGCAAAATGAAGAATGCGAACCAACCTCCCAATGCATGTAATAGACTTCTTGCATCTTTGTTTTTTCTTTATTTTCTCAATTAAATATTCAATTTTAAGTATTTAAAATATAATTTATCGTCTACGAGACTTACGACGAGGAGAACGACGAGGGGAACGACGAGGAGAACGACGAGGGGAACGACGAGAGGACCTTGACTTACGACGTGGAGAACGACGAGATGACCTGGACTTACGACGAGGGGAACGACGAGAGGACCTAGACACACCTTTACATCTGCGACCTTTAGGACAACTTTGTCTACTACCACCCTTGGACCATAAATTTTTACAAGCCCAATAACGCGCTGTTAATTTGTCATTTGCTGTTGAACATCTGTGTCGTGCCCTAAAACTTCTACGAGCTGCATCACTATAATTATGACCATATCCAGTAGCTCCAAAGTGTATAATTCTCTCTCTTCCACCAGAGCAAGCCTTAACTACGCGTTTTTTAGAAGGTTTCCACGATTTTTGAGGTCTATTACACACCATTGACCTTTTACTACGAGAGTTTGCCATTTTATTTTATTCAAATAAAATAAAATTTACGATTTGTTTTTCCAACTTTCTGAGAAAGGAGACGTATATTGATCTTTACAATAGACTTGTATTTCACGAAGTTCTGCGCTATTTATAGTTGATATGGTAGAACAAGTTGAGCAAGAGGGAAGTGCTGATAATCTTTCCCCAAGATCTTCATTTCTGGATTCAAAAATCCAATCTTTTTCTGAACTATTATTATTTTCTTTTGAGTAAAAATCAATCGTAATATATTGCAAATCAGAAAGAATATTTCTCATTTTTTGAAAAATACCTTATTTTGTTATAAATAAAATCATTTTTAATTTAGCAAATTTTTTACAGTTCATGAATCATTGTTAATTTCCTTTTCTGGTGTAATAACACCCGGTTTGGGTTGAGATAAAAAGGGACCAAACATATATTCAATCTCGTTCATATCGACACTGTTTAGACTTGACAATTCAGATTGACTATCACACATGTCTAAGGAATCAAATGCTTGACCCAATTCTTCATATATAGAGTTTTTTTCTAAAATGAGTGGTGTAGATGTCTCCAACGCTACTCCTCCTCCACTCCCCCCCCATTATAAAAAATATCTGGTAAAATTAGTATTTTCTTTTTATCTAAAACTGTATCCTTGCTTTCTATTTCACTGGGAGAGTCTTTCATGTGATTTATTGTAATAAATAAAAGACTAATCAAATTTAAAAAAAAATATAAAAAAATATTTTTGTGACTAAACAACTACTATTGGTATTTAAAGTGGACCTTTGTTCATTTAAAATGGTAAAGAAACATCAACCTGTTAAAGTAATTAAAGTACCTTTAAAGAGGTCACCTATTGATAGGCCTCAGGTTTTTCCGAGGCTACCTCGACTTTATCTAGAGTTGATAGAAAACAAGGCTAAAATCAAACAAGATTTAATCAATAAAGAACACTATCCACAAATTTCTGTTGGCGATCGCCACAATCCAATAAAAGACTTTGATTATTACAAAAAACATACTCGCAAAGATCGAGAGTTACCACCTAACGACACAGATGATGATTCAGATGAATCAACAACTCCTACTCCACCTTCTAAAAATAACAAGAAAGATAAGAAAGATTTTGAAAGCAGATTGGATTTTTTGCTAAGTGATGATGAAAGCGATGACGAAAGTGTGGAAAAAAAGAAATCATCTAGTAAAGAATCTGTATCTTCTTCTGATAGCGAAATTTTAGTATCTGAGAAAAAGGATAAAGATAAAGATAAAGATAAAGATAAGGATAAAGAAAAGGATAATGATGCTTCTTCCGCTGGAGACTCAGAAGATTTATCGGTAAGGTTAAAAGAGATATTGAATGATGATAGTTGTAGTGAAGTTAGTTTTGACAAAGATTCAGAACGATCTTTGAAAAAGAATAAGAATAAGAATAAGAATAAAAATAAGGATAAATACAGTAGACATCGTGACTCAAGAGGACATAGTATTCCAATAACAACTAATTATGGTTCTGCACCTACGTTATCTGAACTTGAAAAACAGGGAGGGTATATTCCCAAAAAGGAGTTCAGGGATATCAATCAAACTACAATGAATGAGCAAAAAGAGGAAGATGCAAAACGTGAACTTTTATTCAAATTTGATCTTCTTCGCAAATCGTATCCAACATCTATCATTCCGGAATATACTGTTCACACTGATATTAGAACAATGCAAAAATCATACGGTGATAGTGTTCGAAGGCTTTCACTTGATTCTTCAGTAGAAAACTATAAAACATATATAGTATATGGTTTTATGGGGTGCGAGTTTATTTTTGGAAACTTTTTAGGTTTCGACATGCAGGGTTTTACTCAACAACAAATTTTGTCTATGAATTCGTATGAAAAGTTATTGATTGAGTTGGGTGAGAAAAGTTATGTACCAACAGGTAGTAAATGGCCTGTTGAATTACGTCTTCTTTTTATGATTATTATGAATGCAGCGTTCTTTGTCATTTCTAAGATGATTATGAAGAAGACTGGTGCTAATATTTTGGGTATGGTTAACAGCATGAATGCATCGCCAGCCCAATCATCTACTCCTCAGCAACGTAAGAGAAGAATGAAAGGACCGAATATCGATCTACCTGACCTAGATGATGAAGTAGAAATAAAGATTTGAAAATGAAATTTTTAATATTTTAAGAAAATGAAATGTAAAGTTAGTATGGTGACAATACAAATAGCATCGGATCTACACATTGAATATAAAAACGATCTTGTTCCAGATCCTCTTGACTATGTAACTCCATCAGCAGACATACTTGTTCTAGCAGGTGACATTGGATCTTTTTACAAGATTGAGCAATTGACGATCTTTTTAGAATCATTATGTTCCTATTTTCAAGTTGTTCTGTATGTTCCTGGTAATCATGAATGGTATACTGTTCAAGGTAGAGAACCTCTTAGAAGAGAAACGTTAGAAAAAAGAATGAGACAAATAGAAAAAAAAATACCTAACCTTAATATACTTAATCAGTCTAGTGTTATTATAGGTGATATTTGTTTTGCTGGTTGCACACTTTGGAGTAACCCGGAAGGACAAATACCGTCATTTATAATTAGAATTCACGAAGTTCGAACGAAAGAATATCAATTAATGCATAACGAAGATTTAGAATATATAAAAAATATGATGACATTTTGCCAGAAAAACAATCATACATTAGTAGTTATAACTCATTATCCTCCTACCAAAAAGGTACTTGAAGGAACTTGTTCAAAAAAAAGAAGATTCCATTCTATATATGCAACCGATTTAGATTATTTATTAGATATTTCTTTAGTAAAAACGTGGATATGTGGTCATGTACATAAGAATTTTGATTTTATCTCGGATATGGGGTGTAGAGTAGTAGGAAACCAAAAAGGAAAAGAAAAAGATAAAATAGTAGATTACAAATCTGATTTTCTCATCACTATTTAATTTTTTAAAATTTTGTATCAGAAATAATTTTTGATACAAAATGAATTAAAATAAAAATGTCGCGTACAAATAAAAATGTCCAATCGTCCAAAAATTCAGTGCGGTATGAGTGATCCTGAATCCATAAAATATTGCAAAAAAAGTGGCGGAATGTATAATGTAGACGATATTATTCAATTTGCAAATAGATGTGGTGTTAAAAACTTAAAACAGAAACGCGATGACCTTTGTACAGCAATAGCTGCAGAAAAGTCAATTCGTTCTGTTCTAGAACCTGATTGTAAAAAGAAAGCAGACAAGTGTATGTCTTATAACCTAAAAAATGAAATAATACCTCTTGCAGAAAAATGTGGAGTTTCTACCCAAGGTACGAAAAAAGAAATATGTGATCGAATAGCACAATCTATTCTTACTTTACCAGCAACCGCTCCATCGAGCACTCCATCGAGCACTCCGTCGAGCACTCCGTCGAGCACTCCCGCGAGCACGCCTGCGAGCACTCCCGCGAGCACGCCTGCGAGCACTCCCGCGAGCACGCCTGCGAGCACTCCGTCGAGCACGCCTGCCCAACCACTCGATAGCCCACCTTGCATTCTAAATAATCCAAATTCTGCTCGCGCAGCCCGCATACAACACATAGTTAACTCATATCAGACACGCCAATTACTACAAATGTGTACAGATAAGGGTATAGTATGTAAGCCTAGTTGGACCAAAGGAAGAATAGCAGAGGAATTGGATAAATACTCAGGAGTACCTGATCCGGAGGACCCAGTTTGCCTTCCAAATATGCAAACCCTTCCATCAGTAGACAATTTACAGTTGCTTCCTAGAAACACATTGATTGGAATGTGTGACGCGAAAGGTATACTTTGGCGGCGAACTGACACTAAAAAAGAATTAGCAGAACGCTTATATGGGTGTACTTGCCCCGAAGGCACTCCTAGCCCTTCACCTCCTAGCCCTACACCTCCTAGCCCTACACCTCCTAGTGCTTCTCCTAGCCCTACACCCGATGATTGCTATAATAGATTATCAAAAGAAAACAATACTCGGTTGAAAGAGTTAATTGCTCAATTAAAATTAGTTGGTGCTCCAACAAAAAATTCTGATATGGCAGAATATCTATGTGCTAAAAAATGTAAAGCTCCCAATTGGGATTGTGAAGGTGATTTCGTTTGTGATATTAGTACAAAAGATTTTCCGAATGGTGAAGGAGTTTGTATTTCTAATAAATTGGCAGCAACTCGTAAGTCACATGTATCGACACAAGTTCCTAATACAAATACTCGTGTAATTGGAATGAAATCAGTTGTTAATAAATTACATGACCAAAAGAAGGGCGTTATTTCATCAACACCAAATTGTCCTTCTCCAGCAGTACCCTTACAATCACCGCAACCTGTCCAATACCAGATGAATCCTCCTCCTCGTAGCCCTTCCCCCGTACCCGTACAATCATACAAGAATACCGAATGTATTCCTGGGTATACATACGATCAATTGTCCAACATGTCTCAACCTGAATTAAAAAAGTTTTTTGGCTCGGAAGATCCTTCAATAACTGGCTGGACAAAATATGAGATGATATCTTACCTCTGTGCTAAGGGTCGGAATCACTATTGTAGTCACCCTGAATGGAAATGTCAAGAAGATTATGTGTGTGATGCTACCGCTAAACCGCACCCTACGTGTATTAGACCTGCCGATGCTAAAAAACAGCTTGCTAGAAAGTCGAAAGGTGCCCAAAGTCACGCGAGTATGATGTTGAATGGTATACCAATTGTTGGTACAAAAGATGTTATAGAAAAGATGAAACTAGAAATACAAAAAATTCAATCAAGTAATCCTTCTCCTGTTGCATCCTCCCAACGTCCTTCTTCTTCTTCTTCTTCTAGCCAAACTATTGACCCATTCGCATCCCGACGTCCTTCTTCTTCTAGCCAAACTACTGACACATCCGGATTACAACGTCTCCCACCGAAGACACAACCGCAACAATTTGTGTTTAAACCTTCAGCACAGCTAACTGTAATTACTTCTAGCACTTCTCGTTCTCCTCGTCCTGGTGTAGATCCTACTCCTCGTCCTCCTCTTCGTCCTGATGCATCCTCCCAACGTCCTCCTTCTTCTAGCCAAACTATTGACCCATCCGGATTACAACGTCCCCCACCGCAGACACAACCGCAACAAATTGCGTTTAAAAAACCTTTAGCACAGCCAACTTTAATTACTTCTCGTCCTCGTTCTCCTAGTCTTCCTTCTGCCAAAGATGTAGCTCCTCCTCGTTCTCCTGATGTAGCTCCTCCTCGTTCTCCTGATGTAGCTCCTCCTCGTTCTCCTGATGTAGCTCCTCCTCGTTCTCCTGATGTAGCTCCTCCTCGTTCTCCTGATGTAGCTCCTCCTCGTTCTCCTCGTTCTCCTCGTCCTGCCCACACTTGTTCTGAATATAATCAGTGGGGATGTCCAACTGGTTACGGTTGTAATTATCAGAAAAAATTGTGTGTTCAAGATGAAGATAAAGGTGAATTGCACATGTATGTTCATAACGATCAAAAAATATTTGGAACGGAAGAAGCTCTTGAAGAATTCAAAAAATTATTTGCAAAACCAAAAGTAAAAGGACCAAAAACACCCGAAGCTATAAATAAGGAGCCAAGTACACCTAATTATCCTCCTCCTCAAACGCCTCCTCTTCCGGCACCAAAATCTGCAAAAGCAAAACATCGGCCTTCGAAGCAGACTCAGAAGGGTAAGGGAATAACGACTGCTTCTAAAAAACCAGAAGATGGTACTCCTGTAGGAGAACCAGGATCAATTTCGCAACTTGATGTGCCTGATGCTATTAGTGAAGTGACAGCAGAAAAGCCTCCTGCAAAAATAGAAGATCTTGGCGGATTACATGAAGAAATTATGAAGTGCTTAGAGCTAGTATCATAAATTTTTAATACTATTATATGTATTAAAATAATTAAGACAATAACCATCTTACATAATTTTCGACATTATCGATACTAAGATATTCACATATAGGATGAATTCCATCATGTACGTATTCAAAAATTTTTTGTCTAATCAGAATTGCTGTTTCATTAATATACAATTCGTCTTCCTCTTTTTGAGATTCTTGATAATTTTCAGATGAGATCTCGTCGAACTCATAGTTCACATACTGTTCTTCATACCTATCAAATTTTCCTTTAATAATCTCATCATTCTTCATTTTCCCCATCTTTTGTATATTATAATTAAATTCTTAGATATGTTTACTAGAAGAATGATATATTAAACTAGATAGGTTGCGAAAAATCTCATTGTTAGAATTCCACTTGATTTTATTTCGTGGATAACGTTCCTTCATAACATCACATATTATATTATTTATGTCTATTAATGGAGTTAGATATGTGTCATGCCACTGAGGAAGATTAGCATTTCTTGGGGTTGGGTGAGGAATATAGTTTGGTCGTTCGCAAAGTCTAGAGGATGAATATCTATGTTGTTTAATCCAAGGAATGGGGTAAACATATCCATCAACAAGTCTTGCGTGTGGCATGGTATTAAATCTTTAATCATTAGGCTCTTTTTTTTAAATGGGCAAGATCAATTTCTTCGTCGATCTCTAATTCCTCAAGTTCTTCCGCCAGTTCTGCGTCAAGATCACTCTCTTCCTCTTCGCTCTCTTCAGATTCTATCACACGTCGAGAAGATTTAAGAATTTCATCATTAAAAGATACCTTTGTTGGTTCTGGTTTAACAAATTTAGGGACTTTTAGCGGTGGCTTTGTGTGAATCTCCTTTATAGGCAGTTTCTTACGTATTTTAGATGTATCTAATTGTTTTGTAGAAACTGGTTGTTCAATAATTGGATGATTTTGCTGAGAAATAAATTCTAGCATTTCTTTAATTACTTGTTCATGTTTTTGAAGAAGATTATGTTGTTCTTCTACTTTTTTAGACAAATCGTTGATATGTTCTAGCATTTTCTTATTCTTTTGATTAAAATAGAAGGTAATACCAACTAGGGCTATAATCTCTGACACAATATGAATCATTTGTTTATTTTCCATAAGTTTCGACATTTATTAAGATTCCAATTACCGTTTTAAGCTAGCTTTTATACTTGAAAGTTTAAATAGCATATATTGTGTATTAAAGTTATCTAAAACTACAAAACAAATTTTCAAAGTATGCCTCCAAAAATGAGATTACCCTCAGTAGGTTTATTTGAGTTTGTTCAATCTTCAACTAAACCTACCGATTCTAAGAATTTAGATAAATATGATACACAGCAAAAAATACCTTCTTTAGAAGATAATATCTCTCAAGATTTGATAGCATATAAAGCACAAGGTGATAAAGGTGATAAAGGTGATAAGGGTGATAAAGGTGATAAGGGTGATAAGGGTGATAAGGGACAAGGTGAAAAGGGTGATAGAGGAGATAAGGGTGATAGAGGAGATAGAGGTGAAAAGGGTGATAAAGGAGAGAGAGGCGATAAAGGAATTGTTGGTGATAGGGGCGATAAAGGTGATATAGGTGATAGAGGAGAAAAAGGTGAGAAAGGTGATAGAGGTGATGTCGGTGATAGAGGTGATAAAGGTGAGAAAGGTGATATAGGAGAGAAAGGTGATATAGGTGATAGAGGAGATAAAGGAGATGTGGGAGAAAAAGGTGATAGAGGAGAAAAGGGCGAAAAAGGTGATAGAGGAGAAAAAGGTAATGTGGGAGAGAAAGGAGAAAAAGGTGATAAGGGTGAGAGAGGATACGTTGGAGAGAAAGGTGATGTAGGTGATAGAGGAGAAAAGGGTGAGAAAGGTGATGTGGGAGATAGAGGATATGTTGGAGAGAAAGGAGATAGAGGAGAAAAAGGTGATGTTGGAGAGAAAGGAGAAAAGGGTGATAAGGGTGAGAGAGGATACGTTGGAGAGAAAGGTGAAGTAGGTGATAGAGGAGAGAAAGGTGATGTGGGTGAAAAGGGCGATAAAGGAGATAGAGGAGATAAAGGTTATGTAGGAGACAGAGGAGAAAAGGGGGATAAAGGAGATAGAGGAGAAAAAGGTGACTTGGGAGGTCCAAAAGTGATAATTTGGAATGGAATGGTTAATTTGTCATCAGCTGTACATCAACACATATGTACTATTCCATACGATGGACGTAAGTATAATCTTACTGTTTTAGATTTGGTTGTTCAAGGACGTGGACCAATATTTTTGTATCTTATTGATGCAATTTCAAAAAAAGCGGTTGCTGAAACAAAATATGTTTTATCTGGAACGGAAAATGAAGTTCATGTATTTTCAACTACATCTTTCAATAATTTAACAAATAATCATACTGTTTTGAGTCTTCATATGCATACTGACAAGAATCATGTTAAAGTTATAGCAGCTGAATTTACTATGTAAATACATTTATAATTTGTATATTCATAGAATATACAAAAAAAGTGTTATGGTTTTAATCTAATTCTTCCAAATAAGAGTCGTTCAACGCTCGGCTGATTGGCGCTAAACGTTCTGAATCTAGAACACTGCGTAGAATAGTATAAGGCGAAAAGTCTTTTTGGTTGATGAAAGATGACAAAATACTGCTTGAGAAACCAGAGACAAGTGCAGTTCCATCATCCGTTACTGATACTGGATAATCACCGCTTGATCCACAAACATTCCAGAAAATAATCTTTGGTTGCACGTATCCTGCTGCAGCGTATTTAGTCTTAATCGCTTGAAAATTTGTCTTATTGTTATTTCTATCAGCAATATCAAACTGCATATCAGAGATGATGAATAACCTTTTTGGCATGTGATCTTGAGAAAGTCCGTGTGCGATAGCTTTAGAAAGTATCAATTCAAATGTAGCTTGCAAGTTTGTAGATCCACCCCAATCAGCTTGAGTAAGACTTAACCATCGTCTGTATATGCTTTCATCACGAATAAGATGAAACGTTGGTTTGTCGTGAAATGTTATGATATGATTATGAAATGGTCCTTGAACAGTATTAGCGCCCAAAAGAGATATAGCAATCGCTACATCCATTGGACAAGCCGACTTTTTAGAAACACCACGGCAGTCACCAGTCCAATCACTCATACTCTGACTAACATCACAAACAAAAAGTGTATCTTCAAGAAATCCAAGCTTTTTAGCTTCATCTTCTAGTACTTTCCACTGAGCTTCGCAAACTTGATCTGCCGTATGCTTAATGCGAATTTCGTGAATTAACTCATGTGGGAATAATTGCTTTGCTTTCACAGTAACTTCTCCCTTTTGAAGCTTATTCTTCCACTCAGCGAATTGCTCTGGAGAATGCTTTTCAAAAGCCTTTTTCAAACGCTTCATAGCACAAGAAGGTACCTTACTATATTCAATTTCATCCCACTTACGTTCACACATATATCTTTCTACGATTTTTAGATATTGTCGAAGTGGTGTTGTATATTCCTTACGATATCGTTTCGGAGTAATACCCATAACTTTAGTTAGTGTTTGAACTATTCCGTATTTACGATCATAAGAATCATTCTCAGTTGGAGCCCATTTTGCACAAATAGTGATAGGTTTTCCAGCTTCCATCTCTTCGCGATCAGAAACTAGTTGATCAGCAAACAACTTTACAAATAAAATCTGAAGTTCTGCTATTCTATTCAATTTTTCTTGATCTAGAACAGTCGAATAATATTCATCTTGTTCGTTCTTACTATTACGAAGATCTAATACACCTGGCCATAGCTCAATAAGATCATCCCACCTTCCATATTCCGCAATAAGATGAGTAACGAGAACAAATTTTTCCGGGTAATTTAAAAAGAGCCATATAATACACTTGCGTCCTAATTCACGCTCACCCTTCCCCCCGCGACAGTCACGAATATAAAATGCTAATAAAAATGCGTCAATAAGGTTCTCATCTGCAGATTTTCTCATAAATTCATATAGATCTTTATCTTTCAATCCACGAACAGACTTAAAAAATAACCCAATACGACCGTTAACTTCTCCTGTAACATCAGGAGATGATAAAGAAACCGCTCCATTCCATGTTTTAGCACACGATGTCATTGCTGCCGCAAAACTAGACGTCATTTTTCTACTATATTTATAGTATACTCTCTTTAAATTTCATTTTCATTTTTATGACTTTAATCTTTGCTAAATTCGACAAAGAATAAAAATAAAATACTTAATAAAATAAGTATGGAACCCATTTTTAGTACTGATGAAGATGATTCTAGACAAGAAAATTGTATACAATTAATGAAAGAAAAATTTAAAGAGATTAGCGATCCTGAAGAAACAGAATATACTTGTGTATCAACATTATCTGGTGGAAAATCAGGTGCAATAATAAAAATAGTTAAACATAAAAAAAGTGGTAAAAACGTGGTTCTCAAGATATATAAATCTAAAAAATATGATCCCATTGATCTTGAGGAGAACACAGTAAGTAGACCTGTAAGAGAAATTTATACTACATGTGTTATGTCTGGGACTGAAGGTTTTCCAATCGTTTATGATTTTGGAATACTAACTGATAAAAAGGACAAAAATGACTACTTATATTTGATATCAGAACTAGTATCTGGAGAACCAATGAGTAAATTAGATATGACAACATTTAGTCCAGAGCAATCGGCTGCTGTTTTGTTACAATTACTTAATCTTCTTTATGTCGCAAAAGATAAATTAGGTTTATTCATTCACAATGATCTTCATCCTGATAACATTTTTATAGATAAACGGAAATGTTATGAAGGTAAAATAAATTTTGGAAAGCAAATAAGAATAAAGTTTAAGACCCCTTGTCCGAAAGTAAGCATTATTGACTTTGATTTAGCTGTTTCTAAAAAATATTCATCTAATCCTACTACTCGATACGGACTATTTCTTCCATTTTCTGTATTACAATGGATAAAGAAATGTTTTGACACAGACGATATTGCTGCAGTTATAACAAAAAGTTCCGATGCAGAAACAGAAGATCTTGTAATATGGAATATATATTACATAGGACTTTCTATGTTACAATTAAAATCAAAAGGATATCCAATCACAAAAGACGCTGTTGATAAATTCATAGATGAAGCAAAAACTTGCAAAACGCTAGAACAATGTCTTGCTCATCCATATATCAATGAACATATGAATGCTAGAAGGACACAGTATCGTCATGGAGAACCAGAATTTGTACCGACTGCTAAGAGCGAGGAAAGAAAACAAATAGAAGAGAGTATTAATTTAATAAGTGATACTATTCTACGACCTCTTGGAATAGACGAATTTGTAGAATCTTTTATGGAATCTTATAGAGAACTAAATACAGTGTATAATAGTCTACGTGGAACAGAAGCTCCACATGAGAACATTCAATTTTTTCTTACATTTTATACAGTCTCTACAAAAGATCAAACGTTGGAAGTAGATTCTTGTCTTACAGGTAAAATTGGAAACATCAATGTTTCAGTAACTTTGCCAGAAAAAATAGTCATACAATTAGTTGTCAAAGATAAATCGGTTAATATTAACTTTAATACTGGTTTACGAATAAAAAATGTAACTCATCGAGGTCGTATTGCATCTGTTCTTGAATCACTTATAATTTGTCCAACTTTTTATCTTATTTATCCAATTATTTATAATGTAAATATAAAATCGTCTGACAGAGAACCTATAGGTTCAACCGAACTTACATTAAACTGTTCCTTTAGAAAAATTGGTACGAAAGATTATAAAAGTGTACTTCCTCCTAATACTGATATTGACTGGACAGAACAATTGAATACTATAATGTCATGTGTTATGCCAATTTTATTTAAAAATAAGGATATTTTTCAGCAAACAGTTACATTTCAGACAATCACACGAGAAGGTGATATTACTATTTTAGGTAACGCTGTAAAAAAAAATTTGTCAGATATTCTACAAAAAATAAGTCATATGGAAGTATTATTGGGTTAATTTTATTTATCGCAAATAAAATTGATATTCTAGGTTTAAAATGCATCAAGAATATAAAACAGCGATGCCAGCTCTCGAGCTCTCTCACGTAGAATGGAAGAACGCCCCACACTCTGTTAGAATTACAAAACCGAACGGTAATGTTCTTGACATATCGGCCGGTGATTTTATTCAAGTTAAACAATCTATTTTCAAGGTAGATGAGTTCTTTGGAAATCCAAAGGATATCGGACCAACATATTTTTCATATCGTGAATTCGACACTTCTACAAAAAGCTTTATTGAAATACCATTCTCTTTAAAGATGGGTAGTAAGGCATTTATTATATGCCACCCGTCTGGAATATCAAAGTATGGATATCATTTTAGCGAGGATGAATGGTCCTCTATCATTGTTTGCGAAACAAATCATACTAATTAATAGTTCGAATTTATATTCGTTATTGAATATAAATCTCATTTTACTTTGCACATGTAGATGTACCAAGCTCGCTTGATTGTGTCACATTATAACCACGCAAACGAAAAGCCTCGTAAATGTCTTCAGGCATAAGAGTCTTTGTATTGTGTTCTGAATTAACTACTAGAGCAGCAACTATAATATCCGATAGTTGTTTATTAACAATATCTCTGATATTATTGTAACAATCATCCGACAGGCTCTTGACTCCCGCTCGGCGTGCCAAACGTGTAATAGAAGGCTTAGTAATATTTTCCATTTTGTATTTGGGAACTTAGCTTTAAGTCACGAATTGATTGCAAAACATGCGCGAAGAATCCATTCGTGACTTAAAAGGGAGAATAAAGATCATTAAACAAAATGGTTGTACCGCAGAAAGATGTCGTTGTGTCGCAGAAAATTAAGAAGAAGAAGACTCGCTTTTTTGAAACTTATATTTCGAAAGTTTTAAAGCAAGTTTCTGAATCTAATGGCATTACTGCTAATTCTAAGCAACAACTTAATAGCGCTCTTTGTTTAATCTCTCGTTTAATAGCATCAACTGTTATTACATTAACTGAAATGGCAAAGAAGAAGACTATGTCTGATAAGGAAGTCAAGAACGCGCTTTTGCTTATTTTACCAGAACAATTGGCTGCTAATGCAATTATAGAAGGACAAAAAGCAGTCGCTAGTTTTGAAAAGGGTGACAATGTCAAGGGAACAAGTAGGCAAGAAAAGGCGAGTATTCTCTTCTCTCCAGCTATTTCAGAAAAGTTTCTTCGAAATTTTGGATATTCAAAAGTTATGGTAACTAGTCAAGCACCTGTTTATATGGCCGGGGCACTAGAATATTTAACTTCTGAGATTCTCGAGAATGCTTCTGCATCAGCAAGAGATAATAAGAGAGTAAGAATTAGCATTCGTGATCTTGAATTGGGTGTTCGAAATGATAATGAGTTGAATACGTTTTTTACTAATAATAACATCTCATTCCTAGGTGGTGGAGTTACACCATTTATTCACCAATCTCTTTTGTTGAAGAAAAATCGAAATAAGAAGCGATGCAAGAAAACTGAAACAGATGGTGATAAGAAAAAGCATCGTTTCCGACCGGGTACGGTGTCTCTTCGTGAGATTCGTCGTTTTCAGAAGATGAGCAATTGTCTTACTTTTGCAAAATTCCCATTTGAAAAGCTTGTTCGTCAAGTGGTAAAAACTCATAATAATGATTCTTCAATGAAAATTAGCAAGGATGTTTTTATTGTTCTTCAATACTTTATTGAGCAGCAACTAACATCTCTTCTTCGAAATGCAAATTTTGCTGCTATTCACGCTGGTCGAGTTAAGTTGATGCCAATTGATATTGACTTTGTCAGCGCTATATCGAGCGGAACACAAAATCCTTATCAGACTGGATCTATCGCTAATATTGAAGAAGGTCCGGTTATTAATGATCTTGTATCTGCAGATGAGGAGGAGAATGGTGAGAACGGCGGTGAGGACGGTGGTGGTGAGGACGGCGGCGAGGATGGCGATGAGGATGGCGATGAGGACGGCGATGAGGAAGAACTTCTTGAAGAAGAATAGAATTGTTCAGATTGATTAATTCTTATAAGAATTAATCAAATATTTTGAAATCAACTTAAAAACACTTTATCAATCTATAAAAATGACACCTGAAACCTCAACTCAAGAGAAGAAAAAGAGTAGTGTTCTTGAACGTGAACCTAGTCATATTATGACAGGTGATTATGTTGCTCTCATGGAAACAAACGGAAAGGAGTTTGAAAGTTGGTATTACTTTATTAGGCGCGAAGGAAACGAGGAAGCGCTCAAGCATCTACAGGATCAACTTGAGAGGGTAGATTGGTTTATATTAGACGACCTTAGCACCTTTGATCTTGATCTTGACCACTCTGTGAGCGCAACTACTGCTAAACAAATGACTAAGCTAGAGATGAATTCTTATGCTTTTCATCGAAAGTTTGATGGTAAATTGAAAACTATCAATTTTAACTTCAAAAAGAAGGATAATCGTGATAACGAGGCTAGAAATGAACGTATGATATGCAAAGTTTTTGATATTCTTGGTTATGGTCAAATTGAAGATTATATTAGTGACGAGGATTTGGATGAAGAAGATTTGACAGACAACAGTTCTTCTGGTAGTGATAGCGATGACACTGAAGATGATTCTACCGATTCTGATAAAGATAAGAAGAAGGATGAGAAGCCTCTTGGTCAGAAGGGTCTACCCCCTGCTCTTGTTAAGAGCGATCTTCCCCGATTCGCAAAGAAGAAGCAACGTCCGAAGAAGTAATAATATACTCAAATTATTCTCAATAATATGTTATTGAGAATTACAATCATGTGCATAAAACTGCCATTTCTTTACAAAAAGAGGTGCTGTGTTCTGGTGTTTCTTTAGAGCGCCTTGTGTTTTTATTACATTACCACAGTATTCACACTCCATTTTGTATGAATAATTGTATGTTCTTTAAATAGTGTTCAGGATTTTTTCTGAATTTTTCTGAACTTTCTGGTACAAAATAAAAAGTCAGAAAAGCCAGGATTTTTTCCGAACTTCCTGATAAAAAAATGAACTTTTCCTGATAAAAGTCTGATATTTTGAATTTATCCCACTCAACACAAAAATTGTGTGTGTGTGGAAACGATTTTTAAAACCTTTTCTCCGAAAAGGAAATCCTTTTTGCGGATCGTCGAAAATTTTGCGTACGACAAAAGATTTTCGTTCGGTCGGATACTTTTTCTTCTGATATGTAATATAAAAAAAAGTATCAAATCGAAACATTTTTGCAAAAAAACATTTGGTGCTTCAAAAGAAAAATCATAAGAGTGTTAGATTTATAAATTTTATAAGAAAATAAGTTTTTCGTTTCGGATTAAAACAACACCTATTCTAAGTGTTGTTTTAGTATATTCTAACCAATAATAGACTTCATTCGGTTTGTGAAACGTACATCTCAGCGCCAGTCCAATCCATAAGATCTCGAAGTTCACATGTATTTGGATCGTATGGACACGGTTCATTAAACCGGTCCTTTTCCAAATCTATGATCGCTCGAAAGCACTCCTCTGATATATATAGAGCAGATGGAATAGAACCAATTCCGGTGTAATAGATTCGAACTTCGTTCACTTGAACTGGAATATCCCATCCCATAACTTCACCAGTAAGATATCTCGCGCATCTTCCACAGCTCTGCGAGAATGCAGAACAGTCATCTCCACAAAAGCAGCAAACTCCAATACCGTAATCAGTGATCTGCACCATTTGTCTATATTATGTTTAAACAATCGTTGTATAATTTCAATTTTTTTTTGAATTGAAATTTATATATTTAATAACGATGACGATGATGACGCGTGCTATAATATGCTGATCCTGGGGAAGTCATGGTAGCGACTGGGCTTTGGGAAGACGTGCTAACGAATCGTGTCAACGGCGGTGTTCCAGGTAAAGAGTCTGAGTCGGTTTCATCCGTCTGTGTTTCAATATGTCTTTTAAGATAAGGTTTCCATTGTTTTGCAAGCTCACGTCCTGGAGATGCAGGTCTACTACTGCTACTTCTCCACAAAATACTATCATCCTGAGATCCTGCTCTCGTAGACGTAGCTACTTTTTGATTAGAATCCTCGGAAGTATCAGTTGATCGTGTTTGCGTTCTGGACCAAGCCGGAACATTTGCACTAGCGAAACCTCTATTTTCAGCACTTGACCCAGGCTTGCTTGGACCTGGTGGAGGTACAAAGCCAGATTTTGTCGGAGGCACAGCACCAGTTGCCGCCCAGATCTTGATAAGATCTTCATTTGACAAATTCACCTCAAAACCACGAGCATCATTTTCTGTTGAGATAAATAAACTTGTCGACTTTTTAGGCCTCTTTATGCATCGTCCAGATGGCCCTCGAATGCGACCAGGAAGACACTTTGTACGGCACTTTCCGGTTGATTTGTTACGAACCATACCAGGTTTGCACGGCGGAACACGGCAACGACCGGTCGAACGGCTACGAGTTTGATTTGGTTTTGTGCACTTTGGCTTCCTCGGACTACTCTTAGTAGAGGATTTACGGCTACGCGACTTACGCTTAGATGACTTACGCGTAGGAGAATTAATCTTTCGGCAACGACCAGTTAACCTACTACGAGTACTCTTTCCTGGAACACACCTTACTCGGCAACGACCGTTTGATCGATTGAGAATCATTCCAGACGGGCACGGGGGCTTGCGGCTACGCGACTTACGCTTGGATGACTTACGGCTGACGCTACGCGACTTACGAGTAGGCGACTTACGCTTGGATGACTTACGGCTACGCGACTTGCGCGTGGGAGACTTGCTACGCGACCGACGGCTCTTCTTCTTGCGACAAAGACCAGTGACAAGATCACGGGTCCTTCCACTTCCACACTTTCGTTTGCGACAGTAACCGGTTTTACGGCTACGAAATTGGCTACTCTTCTTGCACTTCCTAGATTTTCGTGCAGAAGGAGAGTACCTCCCGGCATATATCGGATCTCTGTTATTATACATTTCGTCCTCCTTTGCTTGTTTAAACTTTGCTACTTTTGCTTCATAAGCTTGAAGTGCTTGTTTTCTCTCATCTGACATTGGCATTTTATTATTACCCAATATTTTCTAAATTCAAAAAATAGTTTAAAGTTTAAACTTTAAAAAGAATCTTAAACGTTGTAAGGTCTTAAATAATTAAAATTGAAAAAATCAACTAAAATCATTTCAAAATAAGAAAATGTCAACTGATCGCACTAGAGACACTATTTTGGAAATGCTCGAACAAAGAGGTTGTACTGTTGTTGACACAGAGAATATTATGGCGATAAAACCTGATGGGAGTCAGGTAATTGTTTTCTTCAACGAGTCTCCGAGCTTTGATACAAAGAGCATGAAAGAAGTATTATCGGTCATGAATGAAGCTGGCGTTGTTCATTCCATAGTTATTTATAAAGATAAAGTAACTCCGGCAACTAAGAGCACTCTCGAGCAATGTGATGATATGAAAATAGAACTCTTTGCGGAAGAAGACTTACAGATTAACATCACAAAGCATAGACTTCAACCTATATTTGAAAAATTAAAAGATGATGAAGCGACAGAGTTCAAGAAGACGTTTGGTGTAAAATTCGGAGTACTTCGTGTTGATCGGCCGATTGCGCGCTTCTACGATTATTCTAAAGGCGATGTGATACGTATCACACGTCCAGATGGGTACATCAATTACAGAATAGTAAAATAAAACGATTAGAATGAATTGTAATTTTATATCAACTGATATAAAATGCAAATCTCAAATTTATGCGTCAATTTAGTTTTTAGACTTTGAATCTAACTTGATTATCTTATCAAAAGAGCCTGTAACGACTTGGTGTGCGATAAGTAAAGTCATTTTTCCGTTAAAATTCTCTCTGATTGCGCTGAAAACAATTTCTGATAGTTCTTGATCCAAACTAGCTGTGCATTCATCAAGAAGTAATAGTGGTGTGTTAAACATTTCGGCCAATGCCATTGTATATGCTAATACCACACGAGAAAGTTCACCTCCACTAAGCATATTCAGATCTGACTCCATTCCTTTGTATTCAATTTCAATGTTGATTTGAGGTTTTGTACTCTTTTTTGTCTCCTTGAAAGTCTGCAAATGGACAGAAATCGGATCTACAGGGAAAAAACAATCTAGGTACACTCTTGCATGAGCATTGATACTATCTATAATATTAAGCATCGCCATACTCTCTGCTTCAAGAATTTTATCCTTTAACTTTGTAGCCGATGCATGTTCTTTTATAGCAACCTTTTCTTCAGCCTCCAACTCTTCTACCTTAACTTCCCAACCTCTATAATTTTCTAATGTATCCTGATATCTCTGCCATTCTTCTACTCCTTTTAGATTAGTTTCGTGTACTTTCTTTTTATTCTGAAGTTCCTGAAGTTTTTCCTCTTCTATAGTCGCAGAATTTTCTAGTTCTTTGGTATTTTTTACACTTCCATAATTTTTTATATGCTTTTCCGATACATTTTCTAAAATCTTTTTACAATTTATAATTGAATCATACGTCTCGTCACGTCTCTTTTTGACAGAACTCATATTATCTCTCTTTTGTTTTTGATCATTAATACGCTCTCTAAGTTCTTCCTCGTCAGTATCGGGTATATTCTTTCCAACTTTTCCACGAAGAGAATCTAGTCTAATCTCCATCTTTTCAAGACCTTTTTTGAATGTAAAATATGAAGATGAGAAATTACCTTCTTTAATATCTTTTTCTAAATTCTTTCTTTTCTTTTCCAATTCGGTTTGCGTTGCTTGATAATTACGTAAATATTCTAAATCACCTTTTGTCTCTTCTAATGATGGAAGTTCCTCGTATGTAGATGTAATTTTATCTATTTCAGTCTCATTCGCAATTTTTCTCTCTATTTTTACCTCTTCATCTCGAACAATTTTTTGAAGTCTAGATATATGTCTCTTTAGTTTAGATATTTCATCTTTTAGAGCATCGAGATCTGCTTCTACAACATCTCCATCGACATCAGATGCGATAATTAGCTCTTCATTTACAAATCTAACTTTTACAGAACACGATGGACATGAATAACAGGATTGTTGCGCTAGAAGCTTGTCGTATAAAGACTGTTTGGTTTCTATTTCGGCTTCCTTCGTTTCTAGTTCCTTTTTGTACTTTTCTAAGCATAAACATTCAAGATTTTTTATATCATCTTTAAGTGACTGAATTTTTGTCAGATCAGCTAGACATTTCTTGAGATCTTCCATAGTTAAAGTAAGTTCTTCTTTCGTGTATTCTTTCCATTCTAATTCTATACACTCTTCGATGCGTTTATTCATTATGGATTCTTCATCTGCTTTCATTTCCTTGAGTCTCTCTGAGTCAGCTTTAATCTGTTTTTCGAGTACTTTGATGTCTCGCAAGGATACAACTGCGATTAGAGATTCTTCTAATAAATTTAGAGCATCATCTCCGTCATACACCAAATTTGCTATATCAGTATCGAGAGATGAAAGAGTTTTTTCTAAATCAGCGAGAGCTTCCCTTCTTGCTTTTAGAGTTGCTTCCAACACTCTTGTATCTGAAATTTCTTGAGCGATAAGCTTTGCATCGCGAATAGATCTGTTTATTAGAGTATGACAGTTTTTCAATCTAATATTTTCATTTTTGATAGCTTTTTCTCTTTCCGGTTTCTTACACTTTAATGGAAATACTCGCTCCTCTGGTAGTTCCATTTCTTCAAGAACTTTCTTAGCCATAGCTAGTTGTGAACCAACACCTACTAAAGCATCGGATGTCTGTGTAATATACGCTTTACACCTGGCCTTGATCTTAGCCAAGTCCACATCACGGAATGCAAATTTTTCTAAAAAAGCTAACTTATCAATTGGAGACATGAGAATGAAACTATTTAAATTATTCTGTTGAATATAACCGCTTATTTTAAAAGTTTCTCCAAACATTTTGTCGATAAAACCTTGAGCAGACTCGTCTTCGAACACATCATTAACTACTAGTCTGTTAGGTCTTTTTGTTCTGATTATTTTAACGCCATCAAACTCGAGTTCTACACGACAAGAAGTTGAACCACATGCTTGCAGCTTATTACCTTCTCCAAAGAGTGCAAAAAATATTCCTCTTAATATAGAGGTTTTACCTGCTCCTGATGGTCCAGATAATAACGCGACACCACTCTCTCCAAAATCAAACGTAGAATCTGAATAACATAAAAAATCCTTCATTCTGATCTTCATACTTCTTTTATGTTTTAAAACTATTCACAAACCATTAAATCAATTGCAAATTTGATTTTTTTGAATTATTATTAATACTTATTAATTAAAAGGCTGGAATAAATGTGTTTTCTCAATTTACCTGTTGAATCTAATATTTTTTCTTTGAAAAGATCACCTTTAGAAAAAGAATCGAATATAATTAAAGATGATGAAGTGAGTTTATGTTTATTGATAAAATACAAACCAAAAGAACAAATAATGATGAATCCAAACAAATCTATTGTTGTTAATTTACAGTTAATCAAGAATAAATACAATCGAGACATAATTATTGGTCAAATTGCATCTGCACAAAATTATTGTTTATCAAAAACAAATACCTCTCTTGTAATACATCCTAAATACGTGAAAATATCTAATTCAGGTGTAATTTTGTACGGTGTATCTGAACAACATCCTGATGATAGGTTTTTACCACCAGAATATCCATGTTGTGATTATAGAGTTACTTCTTGGGCCATCGGTTGTGTTTTACATAAAATGATCACTGGTAATGCACCGGTACCAATTGGATTTGAAAAATTTCAATCTATAGTGAAATGTCTTGGTGTTCCAACTATTAAAGAGTGTGAATTGTTAAAATTACCGTACTCGTTGGCGTTTAAAAAAAGACGACGTCGACCTATTCATCATTCATCTTATAAAGAAATGACAGTTCTTACAAAATGCTTATCTTGGAATCCGAATTCTTATATGATTTGTATAGATAAAGGTTTAGCATACAAAATTGAGACTATACATGAGGTAGAAAAATAAAACTACTTAAGAGAAAGAGGCTTTTTATGTAAATGCCTGATAAACTAAGATTTGAGGTATATAATAAGACCCGTCTTGCCGTGAGAGGAGATAGAGAACTTTATAACGATCTTGTTAAAAAAATAGGAGGTAGGTGGAACTCTCGTATGCATGGTGGAGAAGGCTGGATAATTCCTATAGAACAAAAAGATGTGCTTGAAGATCTAATCAAATCTCTTAATTATTCTGAAAAGGAAACACAACAAGAGGATCATGATGAAGAAACCCCAGAGAAGAAGGAAGAAACAGATGAAGAAGAAGCTCCAGATAAGGAGGAAGAAACAGATGAAGAAGAAGCTCCAGATAAGGAGGAAGAAACAGATGAAGAAGAAGCTCCAGATAAGGAGGAAGAAACAGATGAAGAAGTAGAGGACGCCCGAAAACGAGAGAAGGAGGCTCGAGAGAAGGAGGCTCGAGAGAAGGAGGCTCGAGAGAAGGAGGCTCAAGAGAAGGAGGAAGCTAGAAAACGAGAGAAGGAAGAAAAGAAGGCACGAGAGAAGGAAGAAGCGAGGGAAAGAGAGAAGGAGGCTAGAGAGAAGGAGGCTCGAGAGAAGAAGGCTCGAGAGAAGGAAGAAGCAAGGGAAAGAGAGAAGGAGGCTAGAGAGAAGGAGGCTCGAGAGAAGGAAGAAGCAAGGGAGAAGAAAGAAGCTAGAAAACGAGAGAAGGAAGAAAAGAAGGCAAGAGAGATGGAGGCCCGAGAGAGGGAGGAGGCTCGGGAGCGAGAAAGGGAGGTCCGAGAGAAGGAGGAAGCGCGGGAACGAGAGAGGAGAGAAAGGAAAGAGAGAAAAGAAATAGAGAAAGCTGAACGTAAGAGTAAATTAGATAGTCATAAAAGAGATATTGCAGAACGTGCGATATCAATGGAATCTGAAGATCCATTGGCTTACTTTCGTTCCTTTTCTAAAAAGCCTGTTGATTTTCGAAAATTATACGGTATTTCTGATTCTGACAGCGCTTCGTATTCATCATCTACAACAGGAACAGAAAGTTCAGACGATTTTCCAAGCCCAGAAACTCCTGTAAATAGAGCGAATAAAAGGGACGACAATAATCACAATGACTTATTTGAGAAAGTGAATGAACTTCAACGAAAACTCCACGATATGGAGGTGAAAAATAGAAAGTTGAAAGCTATGGTGAGATAGGTTTTCCATTTTAATATTTATCTTGATATTAAAATCACAACAAATATATTGCAAAATAACAAATGGCATTAGAAATTAGAAAATACAGATTCTTTGGAATAGCTATATTTGATTTAGTATCTAGTTTTATAGGAGTTATATTAATCTTTCTACTTTTATGGCGCGTGTACTTTAAAAATCTAAATCCATTGAATTTTGTCATAGCAGCTATTATACTAACGATACCAATTGGTATTTTTTCTCATGTTATATTCGGTGTTAATACAACCCTGAATAATCGTTTAGGGCTTTCTGATCCTCCAAATTAAATTAGTTTCTACGACTTTTATACAAAAAGATACATCCTACTATAAATGGTACACCAACAAATAATAATATCATTAAAAATAAATACCATTTATTTATTGGTGTTTTGATAGGTTGAGTACTACGTGACAATAAACGTTTTTTTACACCTTCCTTACTAGAATCTATTCCAGCGATAAACTTTGACCAGTCTGGTAAGTTTTCCCAGTCAATTGGGGGTGTTATATCTAACCATGGCATTTCTACCATAACTCTCCTAGTATATCCAGTTTCTGGATCTATTCCACCTGCAGTGCTATTTAAAGCATGTCTTTTCTCTCTTAACGTTTTTAATTTTTCGCTTTCACCAAGAAGCTCATGATTAGATATTACATAATTCACAGGATAAAAAAAATCAGGTATAACACCAACACAATTAGCTTCTATGTCACACATATTAACACCTCGTGTCATTCGAAAATATCCACCATCTCCCCAGTCAGTACCCCAGCTATTTTTAACCCACCAAAACTTTTTCTCATTCTCAATCCCCCATCCAACTATCATAACAGCGTGTCCACCAACAAATTTTCCTTTACCATTCCATTCATATATGCTTTTTCCATCATAAGTGTAAAAATCTGTATAAGTCTTTATACCTGTTGCTACAGGCCCCCACTTGTAAATATTATCACGAATGTTTCTTTCGCTACCACCATCCTTATCTATTCCTGGTACAGAATAATAATTTAATGCTCTGTAAAAACGTATAGGAGTTCCTATCTCTTCTCCTGTTCTTCCATCCGCATAAGAATTAGCACACATATCTCCTAAAAGACCGGTTAAAGTTGTACATAATGGTAACTGTGTCGCGCTTGTAAAAGATCCTAATTCTTCGTAATCAGATTGTATTCCGAGTTTACCAGAGTAAGGTAGACAATCATAGGTTGATGTTCCGATATTATATAAATATCTACACGCATCTACAAGAGTATTACCATAGCACGCCGAGTTATAAAGAGACTTAACATTTACTTTTGACACTTCTAATATTTTTTCTTCTGGGTGATCAAACTCAGTATCACCAAAGTCGCATAATATTAATTTTGTGGGTGATAGAACTACGTGCATCATACCACATGATTGTATGTTGAAGCGATCTGATAACATTCCTGTAGTTGCGAAAGCCCAACAGCTTCCACAATTTCCTTGTTTCATTGGAGGTGTAATAAGACCTTCCCATTCCTTTCTACCGTCAAAGTTTTCTGGTATATCTATTTGTCTAGAATCCATTTTAAGTATTGAAATTCCGGTAAAATCTTTGTCTGTCTTTTCTTTATCGTCTCGTAGCATTGTATTAACTGGGTGACTCATTATCTTTTCTTCTATCACAGAGCTCTGTGTTTCCATTTTTACCTTTTTGCAATATTCTTTATCCTAATTTTAAAACGAGCTAAAGTCAAGGAGAATGATTAGAAAGATGACTAGTATTATTGACAAAAGACGTGGAGAATCTATCAGAATAAAGAATCAAATAAGACAAGAGAAATCATATATTCAAAATGATGAATCTGCTATCGAAAGAATGAGAAAACTCAGAGGTGAATGGTCTACAGATCAGATTGAGAGTAGAAAAATCAAAAATTCGCTACGGCAGGCTGAGATTTCCGTTTTAGAGAAAAGAATCGAAGGAGTGGAAAGAGGAGAATTTGATAATGAACTCGTAGAAATTACAACCGATAAGAAACCAAAGGAATTACCTATTCCTAAACAAAAAAAGGTAAATCACCAGATAATGTCAGGTAAAAGGTCTGAGAATAATGTTAAGAAAGAGATTGAAAAGAATTGGCAATATTTTGTCAGAACAAGGGATTCTATACCACAATATATGCTTAAAAAACTTAAAAATATGCCAAATAACAAGGGGTATATATGGAAAAGTATTTATTGTTACGGAGAACGTCCAGCGAATATCGGAGAACCAGTGATCCTTTTCGAAACACAAAAGGAAGGTCTTCTTGTTATTCACGAAATAACTGAAAAAGAACATAAAATCTGGTATAAAAAAGGTACTTCCAAAAAAATACTACATTCATGTACACCTCGTAGAAAAATAGGTTCGGCTGCATGTTCTCTTGGAAACTATATCAAGACAAAGTAATACTAGATTACTAAAACAACCTAAAGATTTGTTTGTTTACAAATAAAATGGCACAATACAAGACATATGCGACACTAGTACCTGATAAAGAACAGGATTATCCGCACGTACAAAATATAAATTCTCTAGAAGATCGTAATGCTATTATTAAGAACAATGGTGTTGTTGTCATTTATTATCACGCAGAATGGTGCGGACCTTGCAAAAATTTTACAAATAGCTTCAATGGTCTTGCCCAAGAACTTGGTAAACCGGGACAACTTGTTTTTGTAAAGGAAGATGTCGATCTTGATCTTAGGAACACACCAGAAGATCCAAAGGTCGTACCGACCTTCCATTTTTATAAAAATGGTGATTTTCAAAAGGATAAGATTCTAACAGGTGTTAATATAGATTCTATTAGGAATAATGTAAGTCAATTGCTTTAATTAAACCAATTACGGTTTAATTAAATTATTCTCTCTAAAAAATAGAAATCTTATCTATAGGAGTACCTTTAGACTTGTAATAATCAATAATAGCTTGTTTAATTTGATTCTTAGTGTATCCAGCATTAATAGGAATTTTATAATTTTTACAATAATCCCGCAATACACCTATATCATCTATAATCCGATAATTAAGAAATGTAAAACCTTCTTCTGTTATAATTATTTTTTTCTCTTTTGTTTTCTCTTTTGTTTTCTTTGGTGTAGCTGTGCTTGGTGTAGTCGTGCTTGGCGTAGCTGTGCTTGGCGTAGTTTTCTTTGGCGTAGCTGTGCTTGGTGTAGTCGTGCTTGGTACTTTCTTAGAATCTTGTTGAGGTGGTTTTCTTAGAACCTTAGACTCATTAACAGGAGTTTCATCTATTCTACTTTCATAATATTCAACTATATACTTTGTAGCTTCAACTTTTACTCCTCTTTTTTCAACAGCATCTTTACATAAAGGATAAATCCATTCCAAAAATTCAGGTCTAACTTTTTTAATATTTTCACGGTATATATCAAATTCTTCGCATAATTGCAATATTAGTCGATAATCTTCTATAGTACCAGGTCCTAATTTTATACGAGGTTCACGTGGTGGTGTTATAGAGATATTTATAATAGGTTTACGTTCACTCGGTGTTTCGACTTTAGGGTTAATTTTACCAGGCTTTCGTGGTGGTGTTGTAGAGATATTTATAATAGGTTTACGTTCACTCGGTGTTTCGACTTTAGGGTTAATTTTACCAGGCTTTCGTGGTGGTGTTGTAGAGATAGTTGGTTTTCTAGTACTTTTAGGTGGTTCTGCGGGACTCTCTTCATCTTGATCTTCTATAGGTTCTGTTTCCCAATCCCATTCTTCTTCTGTTCTATCAATAGCCCATTTAAATTTATCAAATAATGTTTTGGTGTAAATATCACTTGGATCTACTTGGTTTGTTTTTGCCCAAGATACAACAAGACGTGGGTCAATATAATTAGATAGAGATGTATTTATAGCAACAGTCAACACATTTTCCTTTATTTCAATATTCTCTTTTAATGTTTTAATCTTTTTTGTATCTTTTTTTAGTGTTGCTTCTGCTAAATCATCTTTGAGTTTTTTTAAAGCCTCATTTGCTTTGCCAGATGGTGTTCTAACATGATTAAGTACTTCGGCTACTTCGGCATTTGCTTTAGCAAATTCCTTTTTAATATTTTTTTTTGTGCTTTTTTCTTCTATTTTAAGACCTTTCAAAGCACAATACATAATACTGCTAGCTAATCTGGTCCGAAAAACCTTTGCTGAAAAGTCTTCATCAAATGTCTTGAGATACTCATTTACAGTTTTGCTTGTAATGTTTTTAAATATCTGTTCACTACCACCCTTCTTCTTTTTTAATTCTTGAAAGTTCTTAAAAATGACCGGGTCAACTTCCAAATCCTTATAAAAATGAATAGAATCCTTTCCGTCAAAATCAAAAATTACATGATTCCCATTAGGTACTAATTGTACATTATCACAGAGAAGTGTAGTTGCACCTACCGTGTCAGCTTCATCTTCATCTGTCTCATTTCCAACACGAATACCAAAATGATCGATTAAATAAAGAACGGTGCCAATTTCTAACTTTATTTTATTATCTGATTTAGCGTATTCCATATAATCTTCTCTAATTTTTTCAATACGTTGATGCAATTTTCTCGCTTTCTCATATTTTTTTGCATCTGATTGTGCTTTAAAGGCACCGTCTGAAGAAAGCCAAACATATTTATTACGGTTTGTCACATTATCTTTCCATGTAGCAAACCATTCCTTGTTATATGCATGAACTATACCACCCCATTCGTGATTAGGAGGTGGTAGTGGTTCAGGATCGCCTTCACCCATATTGAGAGTAACCTCTTCTGGTAAAGGCTGTTTTTTGATTTTCCCTAATACTCTGTTACCGCCACGACCATAAAAAATACCAGTATCTTCAACTTTATAATTGCCTAGCTTTTGTAATGGAACATCATTTATCGTTACATAACCATACTCTGCAAGTATTTCAGCATCCTTTCTAGATTTTTGATCTTTGTCTTGCTTCGCATTACTTTCCTTCTCAATCATTCGTTCTTTGAGATGAGTCCAATCAATTTCTCTTGGATCTTGATCTTTCTTGAAGAATTTTTTTCCTTTTGGACTAAGTTCACGATAAAAGTCTGACCAAAAATTTTTATTAAAAAGATTTCGTGCTTTTCTTTTAGCCGAATTGTCATTTGCAGATGGTTTTGTATATGTTAATGTGATATTACCTTTATCCTCTGATATCATGCGTTTTGCATACAAACTTGCAAACTTTTCCTCCTCACGAGTTAATTTATATTCTTGATCATCAAGATATAAACTAGCACCTAGATATTCATAAGGCTTCATGATTTCACTAAAATAAGGTCCTCTTTGAATAATACTATCCCATTTTCTTCCAGGAGTTACATCAAAGGAAAGAACTTGTGTAGCATCAAGAACGTATGGTTCCGACAGATAAATACCACTATCTTCTACTTGCAAGTCTTCCTTCATGAGTCTTGAATTTATTTCTTCTATATTTTTTAGAGTAGGATTTCCTGTAATTTTAAGGCATATACTATCCTTTCCAAATGAATATGTTACAAAATTTAGTTTTTTGGTGTCTTTATCTTTACTTTTAGTTATATATAACTGCTTGACAAAATCATTCAATTTATCCATATCAATTTCTATCCCACCAGGGTTATTGATGCGTAAACAGTATTTTTTTGACATTTCTTAATTAGCAAGAATAAAAAGAGTTGTATTCTAATTAATTACAGAATGTAAAATGTTAGTTTGATTCTTTGCTCTCTTTTATTCAGAGGACATTAATAAAATAAGTTTTGAATAATGTAACATTTTATTATATGTTAAAATAAATTTATATATAAAATATTAATAATTTATATATAAAATTTTTGTTTTCAATTTTAAATTTGAAATTTTACATGCTGTATCTACAAAATAAATAGAAAGATGACTAGATTGCTCTCAGATTATGAAATCGAGAATATGCTCTTATTTATTCAACCACAAAAAGGTATCCCAAGTGATACAGCTCTGAGTATAACAAATATTCAGAAAGAAAGACTGCGTAAGCAGCTAAAAACGCAAAAAGTATATCCAGAAATTATTCCCGCCTTGAAAGACGAGATCGAGAAAGTTTACTACGCATCTCTTATTGACCCAGGAGATAGCGTGGGTGTGATCTCCGCGCAGAGTATCGGTGAAAAACAAACACAGACGACTTTGAATACTTTCCATAAATGTGGGCAGTCCGAGAAGACAATGACGGCCGGAGTTCCTCGTTTTCAGGAATTGTTAAACGCTACGAAGAACCCTCGTATCGTAAATCACAAAATCTTTTTACAGAAAGGTAATACTTCTATTCAGGAGATGCGTGAAACTGTTGGATCGAGTATAGTTGGAATGACAATGGCTGATATTTCCAAATCCATCAAGGTAGAGATGGACAAAGCAGTTGAACCATGGTATGAAGCTCACAAGATATTGTTTTCTGATGAGTTCTCAATGCATACTCATTGTATCACTTTCAAGCTAGATATGAAGAAATTATTTGAGTTCAAGCTTACAATGCAACAGATAGCTGATCATATTCACCATGAGTATTCAGATTTGTATTGTGTATTTTCTCCACCTGCAGAAGGTCAGCTTGATGTATTTGTTGATACTAAGAATATTCGTTTACCTGAGGGTAGAATTCTCTTTGTTGATCAAGATAATGCGGTAATGATCTACCTCGAGGAAGTAGTACAAACAACTTTGGCGCAAATTTATGTTTGTGGTATACCAGCGATATCTGAAGTTTTTTATCTTAAGGAGGGACCTGAGTGGATAGTAGAAACAAATGGTTTCTGTAGTAAGACAATTTCAAAGCAGTATTCATCTTTCAAGAAACTTTTGTCACATCCAGATGTAGATTACACTCGTACGGTTTCAAATAATGTATGGGACATATATGAAGTACTAGATATTGAAGCAGCCAGACAATTCTTAATTGAAGAATTTATGAGTATTATGGAGGGTATCAATACTTGTCATGCCATGATTTTGGTTGATCGAATGACTCATAATGGAACTATTTCTTCAATTACGAGATATACAATGAAGAAGGAAGAGTCTGGTCCTATGGGCAAAGCTTCTTTTGAGGAAACGATGGATAATTTTTTGAACGCAGCAGCTGAAGGTGATAAAGAACCGACAGAGGGAGTTTCTGCTTCTATTATTTGTGGAAAGCGTGCTACAATTGGAACGGGTATGATAAAGATGAGTATTGATATTGCTTCTTTACCAAAGGGGATAAGTACAAAGCGACTTCCACGATCGCCAAAGAAGACTACTATTCCAGCGAATGTGATTGGTCAGGTTTTAGAAAAGAGTTCAATCATTGTCGGATATCAAGATAACGATGATGAAATACCTCCTTTTGAGGATTAGCTTAAAAGCAAATTTGCAATTAATACAAATGCTTACCTTTTACTCACAACAAGGAGAGGATATGTATGTATTTAAAAAGTTTATTAATAAAATGACTCCAGATGGAATTTTTGTTGAATTGGGTGCATTAGATGGAATTACGTACTCAAATACAAAATTTTTTGAAGATACTTTATCATTTACAGGTCTTTTGATTGAGCCAACACACCAATTTAATTTTCTAGTGAATAATCGTCCTTTGTGCAAATGTGCAAATGTAGCAGTTAGTTATACACAAGGTGATGTTAAATTTATTGGAGAACATGCGACGGCAGGATTGGTTGAAAGCATGCATGAAAATATCAGAAATATATATCATACAAATGCAACTGAATATTATGTCAAAGGTGATTTATTTAAAAATATACTGTATAACAACAATATTAAATATATTGATTTATTAACGATTGACGTAGCTGGTGGAGAGCAAGTAGTGCTTGAAACATTAAATTTTATCATTCCGATATATTTAATTGTAATAGAGTTAGATGATAATTCACCTACAAAGAATAACAAATGCCGGGAAATTTTAAGTAAAAATGGCTTTACATTTGATATAAGATTCTGTTCAAATGAATTTTGGGTTAATACTACTTATTTTAGAAAAGATCAATTGTTTGACACAAAATCTGAAATTAGCTTAGAAGATGCAAAATGTCTATACATGGAAAATCATTGCAAGGAAGATATATACAAAGCCTTAAGTACATGTTAATAAAATACTAGAATTTGATTGTAATTATACAATCAAATTGATTTTTTATTTGAATTCTTTTCTCAATAAAAGCCAAATGACTCACAACGACATTACGAAACTTGCATATGAGAAAATCACTGATAGATATTATAAAGCAAGATATTTAGGATTGGAATGTATTATGGATACAACAAATGGTTATATTAATGGCACAAAATTTTGTACATCATCTAAGGATAAAACAAAGAAATTTGTTAATTATATAAATATGGCTAGATATAGGGTTCTTGCAACCTATTACTTGACAAATATATCTGACTATTCGTCTGAACTATATATAAAAGTGAAAGATGGAGTCAAGGAAGTACGTGGAACATATCTACATCCAATTCTTTTTTTAGATTTAGCTATTTGGATATCACCAACCGCTTATATGAAAGCAAGCAGAATAATAACAGATGCTTTGGTGAGAGAAAGCGATGGTGAAGATAGAATGAGCAGACTTGAAAAAACGATTGAAGAAGCACTAAGTAGACGATCATATGTAGAGGAAAAAACAGATGCAATGATGGTAAAAATCATCGTTCAAAATGAGAAAACGCATACAAAGCTTGATAAAGCATATAAGGATTCTGAAGAAAACGCTAATAGGTTCAAATTATCACTTAGACGCGTTGAAACGAAAATTGAGAAAATATCTGAAGAGGAAGTCAAACATCATGAAAAATTTTCATGGCGTCGTTGGTGGCCAAGTAGAAATATTTCAGTGTTATTTAAGAAGAATAAAAGACTATAACTTTTCTACCTTTTCTTTTTCTACTTTTGGCATTATTTTTTCGGCATGTTGTTGCCATGCCAATCCATAATCAAAAGTACATTCGTGGTTATGCATATGTGCATGACAATAAACATTTTTGCATCTACATGTATATATACTAGTCATGAGAGTAGGTATTTTATTTTTACACAAAACACATTTCACCATTTTTCTATATATAAATTCAATTACTCTATAAATTTAGAAATAATTTTTAAAAATGAAAATAGTATTGCAAACTTTCTTGCGATTATAATAAATGTCTACTTATTTACTTGAAAAACTAAAAAACTTGCCTTGGTATCAAAAGTTAGGAATTCTAATATGTTTAATAACTATAGTTATAGTTATTATGGTAATCATATTCCGGTCTAAGGAAGGGTATGGCTCTGACAAAAATAAGATTATATGGAATGAAGAGTCTTATAATAAACTAAAAAATAAAATAATTTCTTCAACAAAAGATACTACTGTAAATACGCCAGTCTTGTTAAGCTGTATAGCTAATAATTTTGCTAAAAAATCTTCAGATCCTGCATTTTATGATAATGATAAACGTTTTAAAACTGAGTTAGATAAGCTTATAAAGAATTGCAAAAGAGGTAGTTTGTCTGATCCGGGTCGTCCCAAATGCAAAAAATCATGTGATAATGTAAAATGTGATAACGATGATGGTTGTGGGAATAAATGTGGATGTCCTGGTGATATGTTATGTGATAATGGCAAATGTCAACCACTTCCTGACCATTGGACACAAACAACATATAATAAGGTTGCTGAAACGTTTTTTGCAGGTTTTAATGATGTAAAGAATGGTCCAACAGAAGATCAAAAGAAATGCATTATAAATAATTTTGTAAAACAATATAAAAGTCCACGAGAAATAAATAATAAGAGCTTTGATAATCTAAGCGATCTTATGTATAAATGTATAACCTCTGAATTGTCTGATCCAGGTCCGCCAAAAGAGCTGTCTCATGATCTTGATGAAATTCCCGACCATTGGACACCTGACATGTATAAGAGAGTTGTTGACTCATTTTCAGAGTATGCTAAACAAATGAACGATCCACTTGTGACAGATACTAAAATAAAATGCATTATAAATAATTATATAAAAGCATATAAAAATCCAAGAGATGTAGATCCCAATGCTCAAACCAAACTAGATCAAATTAAGAATGATTGTGTAAATTCGATTTTGTCTGATCCAGGTCCACCGGTATTTTAATTATATTACTTTTCTGAAAAATAAAATTGAATTATTAATTGACAATACATCTAAAAAATAGAAATAATGACAGAGACAATTTACATCGAGGATTATTCTCCTAAATCATTCGTTGTTCGCGGTGGGACAAAGGAATATAAGGATGCACTTCTAGCTCTTGGTGGTAAATGGAATAGCAGTCTCACCGATAAACAATCAGGTGACAAATTTGGTGCTTGGCTTTTTTGGGGAGAGAAGCGTAAGGAAATTACCGACTGGATTGAGAAAGGGTGTAAGAATGTAGAACGTAGTAGTTTTGAAAAATCACAGGCTTCATCTAGTAATTTTAGTTCAAATCGAGAATCTCGTCTTGAGGCAAAGATAGATGCTCTTACCAAGATGGTTGAGAGTCTTTGTCGGTATCATAAAATAGAAGTTGGCGAGAAAAGGTCTGTGAAACCACCAGTACTATTGGATTCTGATGTAGAGTCAGATGAAGATGTACCTCCTGTGAAGCCTAAAAGACTTCTAGCAAAGAAATAAATATAGTTTCTTCATTTCATTCGAATATGAAGAAATAATAATCCTAAAAGGAATTTGATTCTTAAGGACAAGATCCTTAAGAATAAATAAAAAGATATGGGGATCAAACATTTTTTCCAATGGTTTAAAGGTCAGTTTAGAGAACACGTGAAGAATATGCATAGAGGTCAAGATCTTGAGTCTCTAGATGTAAGTATCGATAATTTAATGATCGATATGAATGGTATTTTTCATTCTTCAGCGCAAAAGATATATGAATATGGCAGTCATAAACCTAATCCACGACTTTTACGCACTAGTGGTAGACGATTTACTGGTAAAGAGAAGCAATTAGCAATGTTTGAGGATGTATGTCGATCAGTAGAACATATTTTTAAAATAGTTAAACCAAAAAAGCGACTAATATTGTGTGTAGATGGTCCTGCGCCACTTAGCAAGCAGAATCAACAACGTCAAAGACGATTTCGTAGTGCAACCGAGTCTTCAGATGGGAGTTGTCATTTTAATAGTAATTGTATTACTCCCGGAACAAAATTTATGGATTTTTTGACAAAATATATAGATTGGTATATTCGAAAGAGAATAAATGAGGATAAATCTTGGAGTGTAATTGAAGTTGTCTTTTCTAACGAGAAGGCTCCTGGAGAAGGAGAACACAAGATTATAAACTATATCAGGTATTATGGGGATATCAACGATACATATTGTATCAATGGTATGGATGCTGATCTTATAATGCTTGCTCTAGGAACTCATGTACCAAACTTTTATATTCTACGCGAAGATGTGTACGATTCTCAGAATGATTTTTTCTGCGTAGATATAGGAGCTATCAGAGGTAAACTAGCTAGTATTTTACGTTGGCCATCTGGTGGAGCATTTGCTTTTAATGAAAGGACCGCGATCGATGATTTTATATTCCTTTGTTTTATGGTAGGAAATGATTTTCTTCCTCATATTCCGTCGATTGAGATTATAGAGAGAGGTATAGAGTTGATTCTGGAAGTTTATAGAGAAATAGGCCTAACATATGGTCATATTACTCATCTAAATGATGATCGTGTCGAGTTTCTTCCAATCCCTCTAAGTGTATTTTTAGAAGAGATTGGAAGGCATGAAAAGGAGAATTTGGAAGGAAAGCTTATGAAGAAGAAAGATTTTTTTCCAGATCCACTTTTAGAAAGTTGTGCAGAACAAAATAGCCATACAGGTAAATGGAATGTTGATATCGAGAGATATAAGACAGAATATTTTGCATACTCATTTCCTGCTCTTACACAGGAAAGTGTTCTATGTCATGATTATTTAGAGGGAATGCAATGGGTTTTATCCTATTATACTCGAGGTGTGCCAAATTGGAAGTGGAATTTTAGATATCATTACGCTCCGTGTGCATCAATGCTCGCCATTCATGTAAAATCATTTTGCCATCCTAAATATATGAAAACAATTCCAAGTACGCCATTTCAACAATTACTCTGTGTATTACCTCCAAAAAGCGCTGATCTAATTCCTGAACCTTTATGTCGTCTTCTGACAGATTCAAATTCACCTCTCAAGAAACAATGCCCTGAACATTTTGAAGTTGATCTTCGCGGAAAAAGAAAGGAATGGGAAGGTGTTGTTATACTACCAATGGTCGATTTTAATCTAGTACGTGATTGTTATCTTAAGGTATTTGGTAAAGTATCTCCTCAGGATCTCAAGCGTAATATAACAGGGCGTTCTTATAAGTATGAGTATGTACCAGGATTACCGGGAACTTTCAAATCATATTATGGAGACATCAATAACTGCTGTGTCAACTCAATACTTATTGATTTATAAATAACTTAATTTATTTAGAATTCATACTAATTAGTATGAATTTACATTGTTCTAATCTTATAATTTTCACCGTAATCAAATACTTTGTTATTAGAGGATTTTTGTAAAAACCATTCGTCATCCAACGTTGCCTTATCTCTATTAATTACATCGCAACCAAAATGTTCAGGTTTTGCGAGCATAAAAGTTCCTTTTTTGTCAATCAAAACTGTTTTAGGATACTTTTTAGATTCTTCAACTAAAGAATAGATAAAATCTCGGCCATACACCGTATTTTCATCTAACGTGATGATGGTTGTATCACACTCCTTCTCTCGTAATAACATTGGAATTATTTTTGTCCCTTTTCCATATCCCCTACCTGAATGAAAAACAACTGCTGTATTTTTAATATAGTCTGGTATAACATAATTTGCGCTTTTTTCATCGTCTGGTATTATCATAGCAATTAAATCGACTTTTACTGTTTGATCAAGAATGGAATTAATAAAAGGTTTTAAATTATTTATTTTATCAGGATTTGCTGAAAAGGAAATTACTACTCTTCCTTCAGAAGCTTTTGGTAATTTACTATAATTTTCTATACCAGATTTGCAATTCTTTATGTAACAATATAGATATCTGATGATTCCAAAATAGGAAAAAATGTTTAATAGTAGAGATAAAAAGGTTAATACTAACATAACTGCAAATATTATATTTCGTTTTTGCATTTATCTATGGTAAAGATTTGTGATTAAATATTAAAAACTATTAATCCAGAATGGTAACGATGAAACAATAAAACCTGACTCGTCTCGACTCTCCATCCATCTGTTTCCATTTTCAAAATTTTCCATTAAATAAACAGTATATGTAATATGTCTTCCATCACTTAGATATCTTTGAAATCTGGTTTGAATGCGACCTCCTTGTCTTTTAATATTTCTAGAACAATGGTTATACTGACCCTCTGGTCTATAATAAAGTTTTTTACGACAAAGTGGGCACGATTTTTTAGATTCTAGAGCTTTTTGTATACATTCTAAACAAAAAATGTGAAGACAATGAGACACGAACAATCCATCAGATATATTTTTTAGACAGATAGGGCATTCTAGTTCATTATCCATTGTTTATTATATATTAATACTGATTTAAATCTAACTTCTTGTATTTTTTTTTAATACAAGAAAAAAATTAGCAATTTTTAGCCGATTTAACTGCAAAAGCAAGTGTACCAGCTAGAAGGGCGAAAAGGGCAAATATACCTCCTGCCTCAGCTGCACCCATACCACCATCAGAATCGATAGGGCAATCTTGATATTTGCACTTTAGCTTCTTTGCTGTTTCATCACTAAGGATCTTGGACAACGAGCAATTATTTTCAGGGCATTTGCCTCTCAATGCATAGCGTCCATTTTTATATATATCAATGCATATTGACCCTTCTTTAGGTATAACCCTCTTTTTACAACAGAAACAGAAACATCTGATATCTTTCTTTTCGTCTTTTCCTTTTTTTGCCATTCTCTATTTTATTATATTAAAGATTATAATAAAATAAATGATTTTCTAGAATATATTTATTTTTAGATTCGGAATGCATTTGATAGTTCAATAGGTATAGCTCCTCCATACACTTTACAAATATCTGCAAGAGATGATTGGTAATATTTCCCTAGAGATACAGCCTCAACTATTATGTGGCTTGAAGATATATGCCATTCTTCTATATTATTTATATCTAGTGCAAATATGCGTCTTACAGAATCATCTAATATTGTCATCACTAATTGAATAAGATCGCGGAATGCATTTATCTTCATACGTTTTTTCTCTCGATATAGTAATTTTGATTCCCATGTAGACTCATCAATCTCTTCAAGTAGATATTGAACACGAATATCAATGTTATCTTTTACTTTATTGACTTGCCACGATGGAGAAACAACGTATCTAATGTGTGTTGCTATACGATGTAATTGGCTTAATTTTGTCAAAAAAACCCCAGATGGTGTTACGGCTGTAACTTTTGTCATAAAAGTTAATGCATCAGGAATCTCTCCACATGCTATAACATCAATATCTACATCTCTGGTAGTTAGAGTAGATAAATATTCGTAATAATGCGGATTATGAATAATTCCGGACTCTATCTCTCCTGTATCCCAGCTGAACGCAGAGTGACATAATACGCAAAACATTTGATCGCAACCACCTGATTTAAGAATAGGTGACATGCATTTTGGACAGGGTTTAGTTAAACTGGAGACTAGTTCCGAACTTTTTATGTCATCTTCATTACAAATATGTTCTGAACCTTCTTCATCTATCTGTACTCTGCATTTTTTACATACTAGACATTTGCATGTTCCACATTTGTAATTATCCGCGATAAATCCTCTACAATCTCCTGGACACTTGAATATATAATGATTTTCTTTACGAACTTTAGTTGTTTGAATATTTCCATAAGTAATTGTCTTTTCTTTTACAGAGTTTATGGCTACCATAGCTTTGTAGTGTATATCCCTTTTTTCTTCTATTATTTTATTAAGACCGTCAGTACCAAGGCTTTTATACTTACGCTTTAATTGTGCTTGTGATGGAAGTGTCTTAATCCAACGTGATAACTCTTGTATATGAGAGATGAGTGATGCTTCTTCCTGTGTTTCTGGAAGAAGCATTTTTTCTTGTTCAAGTATATACTTTCCAATATGTTGAAAGAACCATTTCTTATGTCTAACGTTTTTAAGAACAAATTCTCGGCTCCATATTTTTCCACAATTCATACATAACGGTTCTCTTGGTCTATCTTCGATAAATTTCTGATTACAAGTTTCACAAGCTTGAAATTTACAGTAAGAACAAACGATATAACTTGTCGTATATTCACAGCAAACGGTGCATGTATCCATTTTCTATTTCTTTGATAAAAATATTATATATAATTCAATTTTAGAAAATATCTATTTATTTATCTTAATAAAAACCATAATAATAATATCACAACAAAAAATATACCAAATGCTGATGCAATCGAGATTGTTTTCCAATCTAATTTTAATTGATTCGCTATATTATTTATAGTATTAGGGTTGCTTGTATCGCTTGGTTTACTAGTAGTATCGCTTGGTTTACTTGTATCACTTCCACCAAATTCGGCTGCCATTTTTTTGCTTTTATCAAGAGAAGATTGTAACGAGGTCTTGTAAGTCTTCTCATAAAACTCTTCTGGAGTTACACCATCTTCTTTGTGATATATTTTATTAAGCCAGACCACATCCTCTCCGCTCAAACGAAGATTTTGTTCCGTGCCTGTATTATTTGTAGTTAGACTACTTGGAAAGAAGTAAAGCATGATAGATAGAGGATCAAAATCGCCACCATTGATAGTATCTTCTTCATACTTATTAATAATATTTTCTTTAGTAACATCATCTGACCAACCTTGTGTTTCTTTTGCCCATTCTAGAACTTTTGGTTCATCCCACATAATCTTTTTACCTTTTGGATTTTGATGCTCGTGAACAAGTCCAAGTAAATGCCCAAACTCATGCAACGTTGTAGGAACATCAAACCACCCAAGATTCATTGTGGCTCCTTCCTTTTTTAACAAATTATCTGTTCCAACAAGTGACCAAGCTCCTGCATTTTTATCAAAGCTTATTCTGATTATAGCTTTAGATGGATGGTCAACAAAAGAAAAATTCAAATCAACAATCGGTTGAATACGTTCATATACTATCTTTTTTATAGCATCCTGAACAGATAGAGATTCAACTTCTTTTTGAAGAGGATCTACTTCTTTTGTTGATGATGATAAATTTGTTCTTTTTACGTTATCACCTTTTCCTAAAAAAGCTATGGTTATATCAGAACCTGCAGGCCATATCTTTTTTGTTAAAAAAGCGGCTTTCAACTTCTTATGTAGACCTGGATTGTTTATAGAAGAATTAATTTCATCTATTTCATGTATATCAGCTGCAAATATTTTTTCAACACAAATTTTAGTTTCTGATAGAGGAGGGTTCATTTATTTAATAAGCTAAAAAAATAAACTGAATGTAAATAAAGAAATGGCAGCAGGTGGTTTAAGCTATTCAGGCCTAGTCAACCACGGCAAGATAAATCTCCCTTCTGTTGACAGTTGGGGTACAAATATGAATATTTTAAGGGATCCGCCCAAATCGATTACAACCAGAAGAATTCATAAAGTAGGTGAGACTAGTTCTATAACACAAATGATCGAAGAAAGCGATGGAAGATCTTCAGAGGCAATTCAAGTATATGCTCGTGGTGTTAATCCATTCGTTAGTGTTTCGTATGATAATTCTGGGAATAACGGTGGACAATCTTCTGGTGGGATTACCGAAGGAGGTGGACGTTCGGCAAAACTTCCTTATAGGATCATGCAAGATGGTGCTTTTAGGCCTCCCGTTATGTTACAAGAAGATCTTTTACCTCTCTCACGCTTACCTAGAACTCTAACACATGCGTATTCTAATGCTGGATTTACAGATTTCTCTCGTAAGTTGAGATCATGTGGATCAGCAGAAAATACTAAGGAAGTTAAAACACATACTTTAAAAACGTTCGTTCGACCAACAGCTGTATATCATATTGAAACTCAAGCTCAGAAACCTTTTGAGGTCAAGTACGCTATTCAACCATCTATTAAGAATTCTGCTACATCTGGTGTACGTACAATGGATATCACTCAGCGGCATTGGGGTAAACCTACAAAAGAAATCAATAATGATCTTCTACATTCTACTGCACAATCTGCCGTATCAAACGTCCAACATGTAAATAATAGCGAATTTGATAGCGATAGGTTTATACAAGACTCTCTCGCGCATCCTGCGTCTAGTAATATTTCTTTAATTGGTTACGTTGACAACAACGAATTAGATTCTGGAAGATTCTTACAGGACTCGCTTTCACAATCTGTATTAAGTAACATTTCTTCTATTGGTTATACGGCTGATAATGATATGGATACAGGAAGATTTGTTCAGGATTCACTTGTTCATTCTGTAGGTAGCAATGTATCTTCTAACGCTCATCATACTTTCATTGAAGATATTTTAGATTTATCAAATATGCCTGTTCATAATGATATTGTTCATTACAAAATCAACGCACCTATTTCTGGTGTAGAACAAACAAAATATTTTCACGATGATATTACTCTTTTACGTACACTACCCAATTTCATTGCGACTACCAATGTGGGAGATCAAAAAATTTATAAGAGAACAGATTACGATAATCAAATTGAATTGCAACGTAATAACCCTTCTGCCAGTTGCGAGAGTAATCCAAACTCGTTAGGAATTTCAGATAATTCTTCTAGAGAAGCGAGATTGACTCCAAAAATAAGTGCAGGTGGATATTCGATTCCTGGGAAAATTCCAATGAAAGAACGTAGCCACATGTATTATTCTCAAGAATCCGAGAAAGCCAAAATGAACCGTATAGTGATGGAAAGCATGAATGGAAGATTTGATAGAGTAAACCCTTTTGCTAACTAATATTGTAATATATCTTATTTTTTTTTTAGAGTTTTTCATGTTTTTATTCTTGTGAAACATCAAATGGAACGTGAGCAACGACAGTACATTTCAGAACAATTGGATTTAGATAGCAAACATGAAAAATTAAACAAGAAAGAAAAAATGTATAATATAGACGAGGTTTCTTCGCGTATAGGTATGATTTTAAGCCAAACATGCCCACCAACTGGTTCAGATATGAAAGCGGTGTTCTATCTAATCGACACATTATTTTTATCTGGTTCAAGTAAGAAGAACAGAGATAAAGGTTTGTATAGTTTAACCAAAAATATCAATGATTGTGTAAAAAAAATGGAGCATCTTCAAGTCAAAAGTAAAGAAGGTCTTATATATATTACCCATTTTTTGTCATCCAATGTACAAGTTATTATCAAGATTCCTCAAAATTCGAAAGGAGTAGACTCAAAGGTTAGAGAGTATTTTATTGGTATCAAAGCTATAAATAAACTGAGATATTTAACACCGTCATTCGTGTATACATTGGGTGCATTTTTGTACCCAAAACCAACCAAAATAGGAGAATTGGCTTCTGAAGATTCATCAAAAAATACAGCGTTTGTATTATATGAAAAAATAATTGGGGAATCAATGCAATCTTTATTAAAAAATGAGCGTTTAGATTTTAGTCAATTTCTAGTTATATTTGTTCAGCTACTTTTAGCATTAGAAGTTGCCCAAAGAGAGATTAGATTTACTCATTTTGATTTACATACCGATAATGTGATGGTTCGTATTGGTACGGGAGACTATAACCCAGTCACACAACTTGATATGTATAGTTATATTATTAATAAACCAGAGTTTATTCCAGTAGTGATTGATTTTGGAGCAGCGACATCTTATATAGATGGGAAATATATAGGTTCATATGATTATATTTCTCATGGTATGCTTAACTTTATGGTACCTGGTTATGATATGTATAAGTTTATGGTTTATTGTGCCCGTAAAACACCAAATTATCAATTAAAGAATTCTATTATATCAATATTTAAGTTTTATGGCGATGATGATCCTTATTCTATATCTATAGATGGGGAAAAAGGTATTGAATCCGCCGCAAAAGTATACTGTAAAGACTTAACATTCTCAAAGGCGGCGAATCGAACTCCTCTCATGCTCATTAAGTGGCTAATGGAAGACAAAGAGTGTAAAAAAGCTTTAAAATCAAAAGTAATGGTTAAGGAAAGAAAGTATCATACTCCTATACAATACTCAAAAATACTTAAAGAATTCGAGGATATCTTTAGTTGTACAAGAATAAAAGATGGAAAAGATAATCCTGATGGTGTAGTTAAAATAATAAATAATTGTACAAGTTCTAATCCTAGTTATGTTATGGCATCGTATGGTATTAAAATGTTAGAAAAATACAATGAATGTCTTGAATCGAAGGAATTAAAGTCTAAAATAGATGTATTTCGTAGCAAGATTGTTGAATCAAAGGATAAACTATTAAAAGCTGATATGGATACTCTGAAAGAAGTTTTTGAAATTAAAATTCCACAACAAGAAGAGCTTGATTTATGTATTGATAAACTATTGAAAATAACAATACGACATCCTAAAGCAAAAGAAAAGGAAGATACCGTAAAAAAATTATACAATCTGCTTGCCTATCAAGACTCTTTAATGCCATATTTGCGTTTTTATTTTATTATTCTAGAATTAGATGCACGACATATGCTCAGAGATTGGATTCGTAAGTTTAAATCGTCTGATATTTTTCTTTTTCATATTAAAAATGTCTCTCAAAATGAAAGAGCTATAAGATGGTCTCAAACATTATTGGCATCTATAATATAATAATGGTTTATTAATTGCAAATCAATTAATAAAAAAATGAACGATTTTGATAATATACCACTTGTAGCACAACCACATAATTTAAAAAAAACTCTTTTCAAACACCAACTAGCCAGTATATATCAAATGGAGACTTTGGAGAGAGAAAAGATGGTTCAATTCACTTGGGGAGTCAAAGAAACCCGGTTAGGTTTCAATGCTGATATAACAGGCTATGGAAAAACATTATCAATGATAGGTCTGATTGCTAGAGATAAAATGGAGTGGGATTTGGATATTCCATTCGTAAAAGAAGTAGTTATAACTGAGTCAGCTGGATTAATAACATCTCGTCGTATAGAGAGATATGATAAGCTTCAAACCACTTTAATTTTGGTTCCAACTTCTATTGTTTCTCAATGGGAAAAAGAGTTTGAACATACTACTCTAAAAGTTAAGATAATTGAAAGTAGAAAAGACGTCGAAACTGTATGTGTAGAGGATTATGATGTAGTTATAGTAACTACATCAATGTTTAATAATTTAGCAATATCTTACTCTAAATATGCATGGAAACGATTTATATTTGATGAACCAGGACATATAAGAGTATCTGGTATGAAAGAAATTCATGCTGGGTTTTATTGGATGGTAACAGCCACACCAGAAGATATTAATCTACGACATAGAAATTGCAGAGGTAGTTTTATGAAGAAAATTATTGGCGAAGAGTGGCATAAAATTGAAGACCAATTTGCAGGTATGGTATTAAGGAATGATCTCGATTTCGTACATGCTTCTTTCAATACTCCTCAAACGTATCATCATTACCATAAATGTTTTCAACCTGTTTTTCGAGCAGTGTTTGGTCTAGTTAGTAATACTATACACACAATGATAGCAGCAGGTAATATAGAAGGCGCTGTTACAGCATTAGGCGGAAAAAAGACAGAAAATATATTAGAATTGGTTAAAAAAGAATTACTTGACGAAATGTCTTCTGTGGAAGCAGATGTTATCAATTATCGTGATATTAAAAAAGACGATAAAAAGTTAGAAATCGCATCTCTTAAACTCGTGAGTATTAAAAACAAACTTGATCAGCTTAGTTCTAGATTCGAAGCGATGTTAAAAGATGTGTGCTCGATATGTACTGTAAAACTGAATAATCCTATAATGGAACCATCATGTCAAAATCTTTTCTGTGGAGAATGTCTTCTTACTTGGCTACGTACAAAGCAAAGTTGTCCTCTTTGTAGAGCTGAGATTGCTACAAACGAATTGGTTTATCTTAAAGGAGATTGTAAGGAAGATGAGAAACCTTTGGATAAAGAAAAAAGGCAAACTCCGTTAGAAAAAGTGAATGAAATTTTGACATCTAAAAAGGATGGTAAATTTATTATTTTCTCAGAGTACGATGCTACTTTCAAACCAATCTGTCGAATGCTAAAAGAGGCAGGAATCATTTTTTCTCTAGTGGTTGGAAATAGGAAGACACGAGAACATAGTATAGAAAGTTTTAAGACTGGAGACGCTAGCGTTATTTTTCTTAATTCAAATTTTAATGGAGCGGGTATTAACTTACAAGAGGCGACTGATATTATTTTATACCATGAAATGTCTGCAAATACACAAAATCAAATCATTGGAAGAGCAAATCGAATCGGTCGTCTAGAGTCTCTACATGTTCATCATCTAGAACTTGATATTTAAGAGTGTATAATACATATAAAATGGAAACATTTCTATGTCATGATGGTTGTTGTACACTCAAGTATAAACCATATATACAAGATTTGTTATATGAAAATTTTCATGGTCGACGAAAGAAATCAGGTGTTTTCATCTGTGATCCAACAACAAATAAAGTGTTAATTGTTCAATCACGTGGTCACTTATGGGGTCCTCCAAAAGGTACATTAGAAGAGGGTGAAACGGTTGCTGAATGCGCAATAAGAGAAGTAATGGAAGAAACAGGTTTGGATATTTCTAAAGAGTCTTTATTGAATCCATTCGCAATTTACAATAAAGCTACTTATTTCTATTTAGAAATGAATGAATGTGTTGTAAATGTACAAGAAAAAGATCCTAAAAACGATGCAAACGGGATTGGATGGATAAAAATAGAATGTTTAGAAAAATGTATAGAAATAGGAAATATCGGTATAACTGGTCATCTTAGATTACTCTTCAAGCAGTTATATGGCAGAATTTTTTCTCAACCAACTTTTATAGTAGTAAAAAGAAGAAAACGATCTATTAAGTCTCATTCTACTCCTGAAAACTTTACTGTACCATTAGATCCATATTCTGGATAAGAACGAAATTCTGTTAAGAGTGTAATGGCTACAAGACCAGAATCTCTAAAAAAAATAGGTCTGCCAAAACTATGTGTATTTACTATACCAGGTATTATACCTCCATCGTGATAAGTTTTTGTTCCATTGATCTCGCATCCAACTACATTTTTGTTTTTATTGAAAAATTCTAAAAGTTCCGGATCTTGTTTGATATATATCATTGGTGAGGCAATTTTACCAGATATCATGACCGCATCAAAACGTTCGATCGTATATTCAGTCATCTTTATCTAAGGTAACAGATTAGTTTTTTTTTGATCTAAATAGAAATTATTTATCTTGCAAAAGATGTCAATAAAAGCATACGTTGAAGAATTAGAAAACATACAATACGAAATTAAGAGAAATAATATCAAGAATTCTCAACATAGAAAACGAATCAAAGAGTTGGAGGCAAATATAACAGACTATTTGAACGAAAAGGGTCAGCTTGGTCTTAAATACCAAGGAAAGGCGATTATTTTAGAACAAAAAGAGCTTAGGCCATCAAAGAAGAAGAAGGATAAGGAAGAAGCGCTTATATCTTTTTTCCAAGAATTAGGTGTTTCTGATCCGAAGGCTACTTATTCTAGATTTCAGGATGTACAAAAACAACCACCTGTTGGAAAAACCACTATAAAAGTTAAAAAACTACCTAAACCGTAAATTAAAAAAAATTGGATTTTAATACACATTTTGTATTAAAAATATCAACGAGATATAAAATGACAACAACTGCATCTCTTCAGGCGGGACCAAACGTTTTTCTTTCAAGAGAAGAAGCCTTAAATCATAAGGAAACGACAAATACCAATAATAGATACAAAGGCTTTTTACAAGATATATTTCACGCAGGTGATGAAGATCAATTCCAACAATATCGTGATGCTACAAATGGAGAGGTATGCTCTAACCTTCCTTCTTTATCAACAAATCTATTCGAAGCAATAAGAAAGCATGAAGAAGTATGGAGTAAATATAAGAATGTTGACGCCGACGCAACTTTGAATACATTTAGGTACATCTTTCACAAATTCAAAAAAGGTATTTTTGTAAAGATACAAAATAACGAGTTAAAAGTGTTTTTACCATTCTCAAAAGCTAATTTCATAAATGAATGGCATGTTAATATACAACAAGATGAAAGAGAGATATTAGAGTTGCTCAAACAGATCTCTGACGCAGAAGGAAGAGGAACACATTTTGATGCAAAGAAAGTAAATACAAATAAAAAAGAATGGTTTGGAAACAATTGTCTTATTCGTTACGAAAAGCCTCTCAATGAAGGCGATTCTAATGTTGGAAATATGAAAAATATGCTCGAAGAGCTTTGTTCACGAGGAAATCTACCAGATATCGAGTTTTTTATCAACCGTAGAGACTTTCCTATTATTACTCGCGATGGTACAGAGGCGTATCATCATCTTTGGGGTTCTGATCAGGTACGTTTGGTTTCACACTCATATGATAAATATCTTCCTATTTTAAGTATGTCATCATCTGAAAGATATGCAGATGTGATGATGCCTACTTGGGATGACTGGGCAAGAATACAGAGTTTAGAAGGTAAATATTTTCCTCACACAGTTCAAGATTATTCTGCTACATTTGACACTGAATGGGCTGATAAAAAACCGATTGCTGTATTCAGAGGATCTACTACAGGGTGCGGTGTTGATTTAGAAACAAACACCAGGTTACGTTTAGCAAAACTTTCTATCACACATACAGAATATTTAGATGCTCGTATTACTGGATGGAATCTTAGACCCAGAAAACTTCAAACCGAAAAGAAACTAAGAACTATAGATATTGAATCTCTCAAAAGACAAGGTATTGATATTTACAAACGCGACTCTAGTGGAAAATATTCAGTAGATACTCGCAAAAAGTATTATAGTCGTGATAGAAATACTGGTAAATATGTAGAAGATTTGAAAGGATATTACGTATATGTTAACGGTAGATACAGAAATGTTGGTACAGGTGGAAAGTATATATCATATAAGTTAACTCCAAAAGAACAATCTCAATACAAATATATCGTGCATGTAGAGGGCCACGTTGCCGCATTCCGCCTTTCTTTAGAATTAAGTATGGGGTCTGTAATACTTTTAGTCAAATCTCAGTGGAAAATTTGGTATAGTGATTTGTTAGCTGATCGAGTACATTATGTTTCGGTAAAGTCAGATCTATCAGATCTTATAGAAAAAATCCAATGGTGCAGAGATAACGATGAAAAGTGTAAGAAGATCGCAGATAACGCAAGATTATTCTTCAATACATATCTTCAAAAAGATGGTGTATTGGATTATATGCAAAAAACTCTTGTAAATCTTAAACAAGAAATGGGTATGTATCTTTACAATACTGTATCTCCACTTGACGTTCTTATTTCTAACGAAGAAAAAGATCTATCTAGATCATTTCCTATAATTTCAAAGGCTGATGATCGTACTGTTTTAAAGGGTGTTGATTATCTAGATTCTGTTCCAAAAATAGAGCGATGCTACGGACTTCTTCAAGGAATACAATGGATGATTAGAAAAGTTATACACGAAAGTGATTTTGAAAAAATAGCAACTAACAAACAACAAATACAGAGTAATAAACTCGGAATAGTTAGACGTGCTGAAATTGCCGGTTTTCAAGTAGCGATCAAAACGACATATGATACACAAAAAATGAAAGAACATATTCACGAGGCATACATCGGTTCTAATTGCCTCAGCAAATTATGTCAATATGTTCCTAACTTTGCATATGTATTCGATATGTATAGAGACTCTGAAAGAGGTACTGTGAACGTAATATCTGAATTCATTGAAGGAATGACTCTTTCAGCTTATATAAACCATGCAGATTTCTCTTTTAAAGATTTTCTTAGTATCATTGTACAACTATGCTTAGCTATTGAAGTAGCACAAAATAAGTGTGGATTTGTACATTATGATTTGACTCCATGGAATATTATCTTAAAGAAAACTGCAGTAAAAAAAGATTACTACTATGTACTTTCTCATAAACGAAAAATCAAAGTTCTCACGAACAATATACCGGTCATGATAGACTTTGGAAAGTCTCATGCTATTGTTGACGGAGTTCATCATGGGTTTGTTAATATGTTTAAGGTTAGTACGTGCCAGGATATCATAATTCTTCTAGTCAGAACTCTTGATCATATTGTAAATAAATTTTTAGATGAAAAGACATTTGAAGATAAATTGAAAAGAGAGGGTATTGGTGCGATAGATATTCTACACTTAGCCAATTTCATATCAGGTACTAAATACAGACCAACAATATTTCAAGAATTAGAGGATCTGCGCGATTTCTTAAAGTATCGCAGAAAATACGAAGCACTTATCTATGATGACAAATATGAGCTTGAAAAACGTACACCTTACGATCTAGTTAAATATATATTATTACAAACTGAAAATAAGCCGACTGGGGTGATTGGACATGCTAAACCAGGAGAATATACAAATTTGATGGACAAAGGAAATGGTAGACAAGTATTTGAATATATATTCTCATCCTCCTTTGATGAAAGACTTCAAACATATGTTAATGTATTCTCACGTTTGATGAAATCTACTCTACCACAACCAAAAAATCTTTTCTTTATCTATTATACTGCACAGAGTCTAGAAAGAAATCTAACATCTGTGCGAGATGATATGATTCGATTTTTGAAAGAAAATGGTAAGCCAACTGATAAACATCAAAAGATTTATGAAGATATAATGAGCTTTTTACAACGTATATATAAAACAAGAATTGAAGGTCCAGAAACAAAAATTCAAAAAGATATTACTTATTCATTAGATAAAAAAATTGACCAATTAAATCCTGCACCATACACAGAAGAGACTTTTCTATGCCCAAGAAAGGTTCTCGAACTATTAGAAGATGATAAAATAGATGATTTGACTGAATACAAACATATCATCGAAATGATAATAGTTGATCAATCGTATTATAAGTTATCGGATGCTCATAGAGAATATTATATGGTCATTTTCAAAAAACTACTTGATACAAACTCTCTTTTTATGAAAAATAATAGTTCTAACATAAACACTTTGATTTTCATGGCACGAGAATTATATGTAAAAGATAAGTCAGAATTAGAGAGTAAATTATCAAAAGAAGATGATATATGCGATGAAGCAAAAGAGTACTTGAAATTATATGATTCGATTATTTTAAAACTTAAATAAAATTATCTTTTTCAGACATGCATAGAGAATTTTGTTTTTATTTTCTTTCTTCAGTATAAATAAAATGTTTGACGGTAAATTTATTGCTACGCTTTTTGCGGTTGCAATTTCTGTATTCGCAATTTGTAATATTAATACTAAAAATGTAACCAGCACTGAAGGATTTAGTTTTAATCTTCCATCGACGACAACCAGGAAAGAATGGTGCGGTGCGTACAGCTGGGATGATTATATGAAGGGTAAGACCTTCTCTCTACATTCCAATAAAGTAAACGAGCTTAAGCTTAATGAATTGGAAACGACTCACTCTTATAACAAAGGTGCTTTTGTTAGTACTCCTAATTTTCAAGGGATGCTCAGTCCTCGCTTTGATCCAGGCAATCACGGACCATTGGCTAGGGTAAATTTTCCAGATAGTGGAAACATGGCTGCGCCAGCCAAACCACTTGATTATGTAGATATGGTTAAAGAAGGTTTCAGAGGTAAATATAATGGTTGTATGAAGGTTGATAATGTAAGCGAACAATTCAACAATTCTAGCAAGTATATGGAACCTAATTTTTCAGATGGTAATTATAAGTCTTTAACTGGTGGTGAACTACCGCATACAGCTGATTTGCTTCCGCTTAAAACTATGGCAGGAGTTCTTAATGTAGACGAAAATGGTCAGCCATCTCAATGTATATTCTTTGAACGTATTATCCATTCTAACAGGAATAACCGTCTTCGTAGCCAAGGAGACCCGATTCGTGGTGATCTACCTATCAAACCGGTTGATAACGGGTGGTTTAATCCGCCTAGCAGTGTTGAAGATCTTCGACGGGGTGCATTGGAACAGATGGGTGGTTCATCTGAATCTTCGAAGGAAATGGCCAAATTTATTGAGCAACGGTCTGGTAATAGAGAACTCAGTACTAATACCGAGAACTATATGCCATCGATGAGATCGGTATCACTAAATGGCAGGATGAATACGGTACAGGCTACATCTTATTAAAATCTGAATAATAAATATAACTGCTTTCGTGTCTTACGAAGAGCTCGACTGCTCAGAAATGAGAAAAGTCTATGGAGTATGTGAAACACGTTTCAGTCTTTTCTTTATTTATTACTACTTAGTAATAAATGTATTTAAACACACTCTATAAAAATGATAAAATGAGTAATATAGAACATGTTAACAAAACCTTATTTGTATTCTACACTAAACCTACCAAATATTGGGATTATGAAGACTTTCCTGATGGATGGAAATGGATCGGAAGTGGTCATACATATCCATTTCCTGTTGATTACACAAAAATACCAAAATATACTAACGAAGAGCAGTTCTCGGGACCTTCAGATAATGAAATAGAAATGATAAAATTTCTAGAATATAAGTTTGACAAATTAAAAGAAGAAAAGGTTATTGACTGTTTTGAAATCAAAGAAACATACATGTAAGATAGACAAGTACGTAATTTTAAAAGTGATTTCTTTCTTCAATCTAAAAAGAACATTATAAACTAGAAAAATGAGTACTTCATCTAAAAAAATTGTTCTAAAGAAGCTTAATGCGCATAATACTATTTGGCATCCAGAATCTACTCTGGTTTTTAAGTCGCAAAAGGATAGGCTTGTAATCGGTAGGTATGTAGACGATGAAATAATTCCTCTTGATGACGAGGCGCTAAGTTTGTGTGAGACATGGAAATTCAAGCCAGATGAGTCGCTATTTGAAGAAGCCGAAAAAGTTGATACGGAAGAAGCTGAGAATGAGGAATCTGAAGAAGAGCCAGTAGAATCAACTCCTAAGGAGAACGTCGCTCCTAAGGAGATCGTCGCTCCTAAGGAGACTAAATCTTTACCCAAGGTTTCAGAGAATACAAGGTCTATTAAGAATCTTACTGATGGATTTACAACACAAGTTTTGGCTGAATTTGATCTTCTTATTGAAGAGAACACATCTGTAAAGTCTCAATTGGCAGAGAACGTATCTGCTCTTGCGGATTTGCAGAAGAAGTATGATGAAATCAAGAAGAAGTTTGATACTATGAAGTCTCTATTTAATTAATGCATACAAGTCTTGTTATATAAAACATAACAAGACAAAAACTATCTATCATTTTTCTAATCTGAATCCGATTCTGTTTCACTGCAATCCCTTTTATAATCAGACTCTCGCTTGACAGCACGACGAGGTGGTGACGTCTTTTTAGATCCTGAACTACCAGTTGCAGAAATTCCCTTTGTCGTTTTGACTGACTTGCCAGTATCCTTTTGAGAAGCGATATATCGCTTAATAGCTTGCTTTTCGCTTTTAGCAACAGCAGCTATCAACTGACCCTTTAACTTATCAGCCAGTTTATCAACAAGTTGATTAATTACATCATTGATATCAAAGTTACTCATTTTGAGCTTATAAAAATTTCTCTTTATATCAAATTAATTTAAGATTTAGAAAATAAAAAGATACACATATTCCTACATTGATTATCTTATTTTTTTGTAAAAATAAGATTTGAATTCTTTTAAAGCACCGGGAAACCAAGCGCACCACCCGACACACGAATAATGTTGTTATTGACAGCCGTAACGATGAACTCGTACGTCTGTTTGAAACTTTCATTTTCGGAGGTGGTACCATTGAGAACTACAGCCTTAGCGCTAGCTTCGGGTACAATCGACACATTGGTAAGCTTTCCGTAGTTCGTGGAACCCATCGGGTCGAGACTGATGAAATCAAGGGAATAAGAGTACGAATGGTAACCGGTAACCGTCGGGATAACCGGCGCGTGATACCAAGGATTGACTAACGAGAAGTAATCAGAACCCATTTGAGCAAGACGATTGGTATTTTCATAGATTAGAGACGTTTGGCCAATAGGGTCGTTAGCACCATCGTCAGGAGCCCAATTCATAACGGTGCCTTCTCGTATAGGCGACGTAGTAACATAGTTAGAACCTTCAGCAGCAAAAGTTGAATTGCGTACGGCGAAGAACAAAACCTTGATAGCATGCGAGAAACGAATGTCAAACGACTGCTGAGCGTTAGTAGCCGGAGTAAACGACTGACGAGGAGCGGTTTGTACTTGCTCAATTAGAATATCACGAGGAGCACACGCCATACGCTTGCGCTCATCGTTAGAAACAATTGCATAGTTGGCCCAAACCTGCGTGCTACCCAAAACTGGGAGAGCACCATTATCAAAAGTTGCAGCTGTCACAACTGCACGATCGTCCTCTCCTCCCGTACCATCGCCAGTCTGAGAAATTAGAAGTTGATTCCAATCGCGGAAATAAAAGTTGATTCGCATCTCGTTATAGGGTAGAGCGGCAGTAGGAAGAGCAACACCACTGTCCCGGCTGTAAAAGAAAGGAAGAGGAAGATTTAGAACAGCTGACGGAAGTACGTTTTTAGGTTGAATTAGTTCATCTATGTCTCCAATCATATTCTTATAAGCATTACGCTTGCCTTCCGGCACCGTAAAGGCAGCCCAGAAATCAAGGTGGTAATTGTCGAAACGAGCAGCAATCAGATCATTAAACGTGATAGAGCACTCGCGAATAATGTTGTGCATGAGATTACGAGTCCAGCGCAACCTTACGTTCGAGCCGCCTCCTGTTACTTTGGGAAGAGTGAGGCGAAGCCACGTGTGAAGCATGTAATCACCAGCACGCGAAATAGCAACCGACCACTCTTGGCCGAAACCCGGCGAGCCGGCAGCACGAGAGAGAACGACCGGAACCTGAGTGAACCAGGTAGCCTTTCGCGTTTCGCGAACGAAATAAGCAGTGGCATCGTGACCACCATAGAGGTACTTCTCGATTTCGTCAAAAGTGGCGAGATCAATGAACCCAGAAGTTACATTCGATGTAGAGATGGAAGACATTGTTTTATATTAGCGCAAGATAATTTTTCATTTTTTTAACAAAATATATACTTTAAATATTAAAATGAAATGGAAAATGCGAGCTTAAATGAGTCTCTAGAAAGAATAAAGTCTATGACAGAACTAGATATTTTGAGTATAGATGCTAATATACGTAAGAATTTCGAGGAGGAGATCTCAAAACTTCCAGATCACGAGGAGAAGCTGCGGGAGATAGAAGAATCGTTAAAAAACGAGAATCTTCGTCGTAGGATAAGATTCAGTTTAGAAAAGGCTAATCGTGAATTACTAGCGCATATTGATGATTTGAAAACACAAAAAAACTATCATTTCTATATTATGGAAACTCTTCCTTACATAGAACAATACAAAGAAATTTTAAAAACACCTGTAAAAGTGAGTTTTATGGGACGACTCTGTAAAAAAGATAAAGAAAAGAATAATGTTATTGAACTTTATTTAGAATCCGCATCAAAGTATGTTGATCTAGAATTCGAAAATGATAAACCACAAAGAGTTACATGTCCTAACTGCTCTAACAAAAAAGAGTTTGATATAGTAGATAATAATACATATATATGTACAAAATGCTACGCTCGACAAACAGTAATGAAACATAATTCTTCTTACACTGATATTGATAGAGTTAATATCTCGAGTAAATATACTTATGATAGAAAGGTTCATTTTAGGGATTGTATAAATCAATATCAGGGTAAACAGAATAGTACTATTCAACAGAAAATATATGATGATTTAGAAATACAATTTGATAGACATCATCTTCTTAAAGGTGGTGAAGGTGTACCTAAAGAAGTTAAATTTGCTGATGTAACAAAGAATCACGTTCTCATTTTTCTTAAGGAACTTGGATACTCAAAACATTACGAAAATGTACATCTCATACATTACAATTTTACCGGTATTAAACCAGATGATATATCTTATTTGGAGGAGCAACTTCTTGATGACTTTGATGTACTTACTGATCTATATGACAAGAAGTTTAAATATATTGAAAGAAAGAATTTTATTAATACTCAATACGTTCTCTTTCAATTACTTCGTAGGCACAGACATCCATGTAAGAAAGAGGAATTTATTATACTTAAAACGATTGATAGAAAATTCTTTCACGATGAAATATGTAAAGATTTATTTGAAGAGCTTGGTTGGAACCACAGTCCATTTTACTAAGGGTGATTTAAGAAATTTGTTTCTGAATATAAATAAAATAAATGTCATCACGTATTAGATTCAGAGTGCATACAGATGAATATTTAGGAGACGTATTACCACCAACAGATACTTTTGATCAATTTCAGTTTAACTCAACATCGGATGCTTTTTTAGCAATACTGAATATGATGACTGTACTTGAGCCTATATTTATTGATCCTTATCAAATAGCAATACAAAATAGTGAGAACGATCTTCAGTTACGTAGAAATGATAACGTAGATGTTCTTGTTGGAACACAACCTTATGATACTACTGACAAAAATTACGACGAGTGTTCTATATGCACTGATAAATTCCAAAAGAAAGAAGATGTATCCGTTTTAGAGTGTGGACATGTTTACCATCCAAAGTGTATTAAGGAATGGGGTAAATATAAGCCTACATGTCCTGTATGTAAAGCAGAAATTTCTATTTATATAAACCAAACAGGAGTTGAAGATATTGATTAGTCTCACTGTTCGTTTTTAAAAAAAACGTGATAATAACTAAAAATGCTGTCAAAGTTAAAAAAAATCTGGGAAAATTACGGTTTTGAATTAACTCTTGGTTTTTGTATCTCATTTGTTCTTCTTGTTGGTCTATATCGCAAGATTACCGGAAAAAAGGGTAGTTGGACAAGAAGAGAGAATTTATCATCTTTATTGATGATACCCACAATATCAGAAAACAAAATACCTCGACAATCGCCTCCTAAAGATAGCAAAGGCGAAATAGAATGTAGACGTGTTTTACAGCTTCTATTTAATAGAAGTTTTGATAAAGCACGTCCTGATTTCTTACGTAATCCAGTTACAGGTGGTGACTTTAATTTAGAACTTGATTGTTTTGATCCTGAACTTAGAATCGCGGTAGAATATAATGGTGTTCAACACTATAAATTCATACCCTTTTTTCATAAAAATAAAGAGGCATTTCTAAATCAAAAGTACAGAGATGATATGAAGCGTAGAATATGTAAAGAAAATGGTATTCTTTTAATAGAAGTACCTTACACATTAAAAATAGAAGATATCAAAGGATTTATAGAACAGTCTCTTATTGTTAATGGAGTTCTAGTATAAAAAAACTCTTGGTTCTCAATATTATTTTTTATTGAGAACATGTAAAATGGAAAATAGTGTAGAAAAGGATTGTCTTAGATGGAATAGGGTTGAAGAAGAGATGCTTGCTAATTGGTGTGATCAATCCAAGTGTTTTAATTGGATGAATACAGAAGCATATTCACGATATAGTATTCGTTCAACAGTCATGACTATAACAACAAACACTATTATTTCGATGAGTGGAGTAGCAAACCTAATTATAGGTGGTGGAATGATACCAATTGATCAAAATAAAATATCAATCATTTTTGGTTGTGTATCAATTGGTGTTGGAATTATTAATATGATTCAAGATAAGCTAAATTGGAATATATTGGCAAATAACTTTAAACAGTCTGCTGGAAGATGGAGTTGTATCACGAGAAAAATACAGGAGGTCTTAGCTATACCGAGATCGTGTCGAGGAGATTGTGGTGCATTTTTAAAACACATAAAGCAAGACATTAGTGACGCATCAGATACAAATTCAATGATACCGAAAGATATTCGAGATATGTGTAATAAAAATTTTGGGCATATCAAAGATTTTGATGTTCCAGATATTTGTGGTCAGCTAGAACACACGACGTGTTATACACATATCTCTATTAGAGAGTCATCGACACCTTTATTGAAATGACTTTTTTGATCATAAAAAACCTGACATTAAATAAATGAGTGATGATAATATTGTGATTCCTTATTGTATTTGGCATTATATTGAACCAGAAACAAATACATTTTTAGGATACATAAGTGGACCTCGTAAATATATAAAGGATGGTGTTATAGGTTTTGAATGTGACAAAGATGATAAACCAAATGAAAAATGGGTTTCTGGTGGAACTTTCTATGCAGTATCTCCCAATTTTCGCCCTGTACCAGTTGGTATGAAAATCTTTTGTGCAAAGAAAAATACCGCATTTCCTTACAACACACAGGATATGTATTTGATGTATGATCCTTACAATATCAAAGAAGAATGTGTATATTTTATAGCATATAATCAATATGTTCCGAATACTATACCTCTTTATTTTCACATGATGGGAGAAAATGTATTCCCTAGTTTTGATTCTAAACCTCCATCGTCATCGCCAAATTGGACTAAAACTCATATTTCACCTATTTATGTGATGACGAGTTCTCAACATAGTTTTAAGTGTATAAACGGAAGATGTATTCCATGGATTTCAGATATTCCATTATTGTACGATTTTGATCCACAAAAACAGCTTCATCCACTTCAAAATTGTGTAATCTTTTGCAACGATCTTGTATCATCTAAAAATGATGGCAAACCATTTAACATATTAGAAATAGCAGCTAAAGAGAAGGAAGAACTTTTATCTGTTAGTAAATCGATTGAGCACAATTATAATCCATACATAATCACCGCTATTATTTTGTTTATATGTATATCTGTAATTATATTTGCGATCGTGATATATAAACGAAATACACGTCGTGATCTCATAAGAAGAATTGAATAAAAATCTTTAAACTTAATATTTTTTTTGCTATACTTAAGTAAATATGGATATACCATTAGAAAATCTTAAAGTTGCAGATCTTCGTGAAATAGCGAGGAAGAGGAATCTAAGTAGATACTCTAAACTACGCAAGACAGAGTTAATATGTCTAATTAGAGAAAGTATTATTGCACAACAAATAGCAGGAACGACTGAACCAACCCCTCAAGTAATTAAAGCAATTGTGAATAACGACAAATGTTACGGAAAAGTATGTATTCCGTCTAAGATTTGCAATCCAAGTAGCGGAATATGTGTTAATAGAGATGGTGCTATTGGTAAGCTTCTTGTTAAGCCAGACTCTTTTACCCCATATGTTCCACCATTTACACTTCCTTACTCACCACCAGTTGGCAAGTGTGCCACAAAAGTATGCGTTTCAACCAAGATTTGCAATCCAGAAAGTGGTAGATGCGTTAATAGAGATGGTGATAAGGGTAAGAAGATTATTAATGACATTTTAAATGCTAAAATATGTGAACCAGACTGGTATATTTATACTATGGATGGATGTAACTATTGTAAAAAAGCGAAAGATCTTTTGTATAGCCTTGGTTTAAAGTACACTGAATCAGAAGTTAATAAAGTAGATAAAGAAGAGTTTTTTCGTGTAAAGGCTTCGGAGACAAAAGGATATAAATATTTTCCTGTTATTTATAACAAAGGTGTTTTTATTGGTGGATTCACCGAGTTACAAAAAATGCTAAGCAATCCAACTTCTTCTTCAGGTAGTTCAAGCTTTCATATGTTCAAACCTCCGTTAGTTCAAACAACTAAATTTAGGGGACAACCATGGGAAGATTTAGTTTCAATGCTTTATCTAATGAATAAGCATAAAAACGATTGTGTAGCTATTCCAGTTGATCTAATGACTAATTCTGGAAATTTGACAAAAAAAGCTTTAAGTGTTACGAGTTTTGATGATACTTCTTTATCATGGAGTACAACTAAGAAGAAGTTTAATATACCAAAAGGATTATGGGACGCGGTAAGAGCTTGTTTGAAAAGAAAAGCTCGATTTATTGTAATGCCTTTAGGTATTAATGCTCCAGGATCCAGTCATGCAAATTTTTTGATCTACAACTCGGAAACAAAATCTCTTGAGCGTTTTGAGCCACACGGGATGGTACCAGAAACTAGCGCATTAAATATACCAGAATTGGAGGAAGAACTTGGTAACCTTTTTAACAGAAATATATCTAGAGATATGGTTGATGAGGTTTTTGCTCCAGTATGTTTTTGTCCAGCAGTTAATGTCCAGACTATTCAGGTAGCGGAAAACCAAAAAAAATTTGGAGATGCGGAAGGATTTTGCGTAGCATGGGCTGCATGGTATGCAGATGTTCGTTTGTCTAACCCGAAAAAGTCTCGATCCGAAGTTATTTCTATTGCTATAGAAAAATTACGAAAAAATACGTATAGTTTTACTCAATTTATTCGTTCTTACGCTTCATTTCTAACAAGGGTAGGTGATCAATTAAAAACTGCTACGAATCCGGCTCGTGTGTTTACTACGTATCTTAAAAATTCTGCTTGAGAGAAATGGGTGTATTTGTCTTAGTAATTACCAGATTTTGTAATTAAATAATTACAAAATATTTTATAAAGCATTATTAATAAATAATGGCTACTTCTTTTCAAAGTGGACCTAGTGAACGTGAACTTAGGTTTACTCCTGTCTTACAACCTTATACTGTTCAAGATCTCTTATTCATTATAGATCTTTACGATCTTAAAGAAAAACAAACACCATTTGATACAACAAGACCGGGTTTGATACGATATATTATTAATCATATGTCAGACCGTGAAATTTTAGATATGAATCTAGTAAGTACTGATGGAGTTGATCCTAAAGATGTTAGTTTTGAAGAATTGCTTTCCAATAGAGAATTTCAAGAGTTTACTGACAAGATAAATCTTGAAGATTTTAAAGAATATTTGCACGAACCTCCGCCTGATTTTGAAGTGGTAAAACCAGAAGAGATAATTGATGAAACAGAATATAGAGGATATCCTTGGACAGCTTTGGCATGTATGTTGTATTTAAAACATAAATATAACTATGCTTGCATAGTATTACCTTCTGGAATACTTAGAAATTCAGATAAAAGGATATCAAAAAAAGGATATGATATTGGTGAATGGGAAAAAACAAGTTTGGTTTATGACATTAAAACACAAACTTTTATCGCAGATGAAAGTCTTTGGAAGCCTATTAAAAAGTGTTATGACGATACCACTAAAAGATTTATATTAATAATGTTAGCTTTTGATCCTGATAATATTCTAGCTGATCCAGATAAATCGTTACACATTAATATGTTAATTTACGACAAGAGTAACAAAAAATTAGAACGTTTCGAACCTTATGGTATTACGAATAAAGGCTATCACCCAGCAAATTTTGATGAACAACTTGTTGCTTACTTACATAAATATGTACATAATGATATGATTACTGAGTGTTACGCTCCTTTAAAGGTCTTTCCGTACGGTAAATATCTTTATCAATCTATACAAGCGAAAGAAAATCGAGATTTTGACTACTTTTGCGTAGTTTGGTCGACTTGGTATGCAGATTTGCGTATGAAATATCCAGATTTGACACGAGAACAGATATCTGTTGGTGCTCTGAAACAAATAAAGAACGTTACTTCTACATATACACAGTTTATCCAATCTTATGGAGACTTTTTGTATAAAATAGGTATTAAACTTGCTAAACGTAAGCACATGCCGTTAGAAACATTTTTTCAAAGAGAAGTATTTAAGAAGAAATCACCACGTAGAAAATCACGTAGTAGTAGAAAGTAAAAAATCACGTAGTAGTAGAAAGCATAAATGATATTATTATTCATTTTAGACTAATAATATTTTATTAATGTTAAAACATACTTAAAAACATTGAATAATCTAAGTAAAGATGGGAAAAAAGAGTAAAACTTCTAAAGCTTGTTCTGATACTAAGGCAAGTGCAGCTAATGATCTTTTCGACAATCCAATGGTTAGATCTGCTATGGCTGCATTATCAGAAGAAGATAAGCAGAAATATAAGACCATTGGAGACCATCTATATGGTCGTATCGATTTTGAAAATGGACAAAGCTTTGAGCCTCCAATCGCCGAAGCGGTGGCTTATATTCAAACATCTCTGCAGTCTGGAATGCATCCTTCTATGCTAGAAGAAAATGATCATGTATTACTGAAAGAACATTATGGTGAAGAATGGTACAAACAATGGGGGTATGTAAAAGAGGATCTAACAGACATTGTAACTCTTAATCCAATTTCAAAGGAATTTAGATATGGTCAAAACTGATTCGTTTATACCTTTTCTCATTTAAAACAACAAAATGTTAGATAATTTTGTCGGAACGGAACTCATTATCGAGAAAGTGTATAATACTTATTTTGCTTTATCAAAATAAGTTTCTGAATCAAAAAATACATATTAAAAGATTTCATCTCTAAATATAATTATGATTTCAGCTCTATCGCGTCCTAATTTGCAAATAAAAATTGCTTTTGGGTATAAAATGGGTGTTGGTAAGGACGAAGCATGTTCTTATCTGATTAAAAAGTATGGAGGTGATAAAATTTCATTTGCATCTCCTATACAGCGATATGCACAAAGAGTATGTGGGTTTGAAGAAGAGAAAGATCGTAAATTTCTACAATTTATAGGCACTGAGTGGGCTAGAAAGAAGGATTCTGATGTATGGCTAAAATTAGTTATTAAAAATACACATTTGGAAGGTAATTTTTTTCTATCAGATCTTCGTTTTCCTAATGAATTGTATGGTTTGAAGAAGGAAGGCTGGGTTTGTGTTAATATTGTTAGACAGATCGATTCTGAGAAGAGAACGGGTAGTTCATCTCATGAGAGCGAAACAGCTTTGGATAATATAAAGAGAGAAGAATGGGATTATCTATTGAAAAACGATGGAAGCCTAGAAGAATTTCACTCAAAATTAGACTATCTGTACTTTAAAATATGGCGTAACAAATATATTCAAGCCAAAACTCTTATGATTTGAAAAAGATGTTGCTTTTTAATTTAAATCTTTGGTTAAATTTAAATGACCGTGAGCAATAGCTGGAATCGTTATCATGAACAATTATTGAAAAAATGGGCCCAAATGTCTAAAACATATTCAATTATGCACTCTTTGTGTGCTCAATATTACGCCAACTGGCATAAGAGACTTGGAATACCTGTTGTTATTATTGGAGGGATTACTGCATCATCTATTTTTTCAAGCAATAAACAAAGTTCTGAAGCATGGACATATATTAACGGAGGTCTAGCTTTATTCGTTGCGGCATTAAGCGGTGTTAGTAGTTTTATTGGAACCGCTGAGAAAACGAATAAACATCAAAATGCGTCATTCAAGTATACAAAAATTTCAATGGATATAGATACGATGTTATCATTTGGTCGTCATGAGAGAACACAAACACCCCAGGAGTTTATTCAAGAAAAAAAGTCGGAAATGTTAGAAATTCGAGAAAATGTACCGGAAGTGCTCACGTGGGTTATGAATGATTATCTTAAAAAATTCGATAAGACTCTAACAGATACCAAATCTAAAGTAAATCACACTCAAGGAGGATATATTGAACCAAAAATGAAAATGGGGTACGATGACGATGGATCTGATCGAGGACAGTCATCTGTTGGCACAGGTAGTACACGTGTACAAGAGGAAGCTCAAACAGGTGAAATTTTGTCAGATTTTGCAGATAAAACATCTACAAAAATTCAGATTGCATGTGAAAAAATGAAAATCCCTAGTGAATCTGATTCTGAAAATGAGGAGGAAGAAGAGTCTGAAAAACATGTAATCGAGTGTTGAAAAAGAAAGTATTTTGTTATGTAATTTTTTTTATTACATAACGTATGTAATTCATCAACGAACTATCATACCGTCAAGTGTTGATTCTTGAAAAGCCGCAATTACAAATAGCATTGCAGCAACTGGAGTGAACGTATTAAAACCGTGGAACTCGTAATAAAAAGCTGAGAATACAACCATTATTATCTGCAAGTATCTGAGATGAGTCTTAGCTTTTATCTTATAGTTGCGCAAATCGGAGCGAGTAGTTTCTATCACTTTTGCATCGTTTTCACTCATCTCTCTCAGTTTTGCCTCGTTTTCGTGCAAATTGGTAAGAAGACCATGTAGGTTTTCTGAACGCGATTCTGCTTTACTCAAAGACTCATATAATTCATCTAAATTATTTTCCATACTGTTAATAGTGATTAGATGTTCTTCATTTTGTTCTCGTAGAGTATTATTCATTAAAATAATATATCTTTCAAGTGGAGAAGCGCTAGATAATACATCCGCGTCAATGTTCATTTTCTTTATAAATAAAAGGCTAATGATGATTATAATTTCATTTTCAAAAAAAAATAACTCCATAGCTTAAAGATAGTTTTCTATAGAGAAAATGATAGCATTTATAACTGGTTGTACTGGACAAGATGGATCTTATCTTTGTGAATTATTGCTAAAAAAGGGATATACAGTTCATGGACTTATCAGAAGATCTAGTAATATTAACACACAACGTTTGGACCATCTATATCAGGATCCACATGAGAAGGATACTAAACTTTTTCTTCATTACGGAGACATGAGCGATTCATGCTGTTTGGATAAATTGATCACTGAAATCCAACCAGATGAAGTATATAATCTAGCTGCTATGTCTCATGTGAGAGTATCATTTGATTCACCCGAATATACTGGTGATATTGATGCTCTAGGAACTTTACGCCTTCTAGAGGCGTGCAGAAATCAGAAAAAGATGATTAAATTTTATCAAGCAGGTACTTCAGAAATGTATGGAGGAGTATATGATGTACCCCAAAACGAATATACACCATTTTATCCACGTTCTCCTTACGCAGTTGCAAAGCTATATTCTCATTGGATAGTAAAAAATTATCGGGAAGCTTATAACATGTTTGCAGTTAACGGAGTCTTATTTAATCATACATCACCTAGAAGAGGTGAAACGTTCGTTGAACAAAAAATAGTGCAAGCAGCTGTTGCAATATCAAAAGGTAAACAAAAATGTCTTTATCTTGGAAATATTTACTCTTATAGAGATTTTGGACACGCTGAGGATTTCGTGAATGCCATGTGGTTAATGTTACAACAAGAAAATCCGGATGATTATGTAATAGCTTCTGGTGAAAAGCATTTGATTAAGGACATTGTAAATAAAGTCTTTAAAATGGTCGGAATGGAACTTGAGTGGTATGAAACGGGAGAAAAAGAATATGCTTCTGTAGATGATAATATTGTAGTTCGCATAGATCCAAAATATTATCGTCCAAGCGAAGTTAATTCTCTACATGGAGATTCGAGAAACGCAAGGGAAAAGTTGGGATGGGAACCAAAACATGATCTTGATAGTATTCTTACAGAAATGATCAACGAAGCAAACAAAAAAATATAACTATCGCTTAAAAACAAAAGATTAAAAAATTAAATGGATAACAAAAAAAAGTCACGAAATGATCTATTGATTAGTCTAAAATCTAAATTGCAAGATAAACAAATTGATAGAAATGGTAAGAAGCAAAAAGAACTCTTTCTCGAAAAGAATTTAGAGAAAATAGGAATAGATAAAAATAAGTTTAAAGCTGATCTTGAGGCAGTAAAAAAACAAGGAGGATTAGAAATCAATATGAAAAAGTGATATCTGTTTTAAAATTATTAATTTTAAAAGGCATTTTTATACTCACAACGGGCTTTCTATAAATATTTTAACATCATTCCATGGAATAACAGGGTTATCATGAGATCCTCTCGTTTGAATATGTAAAGAACTTATATTGATTAAGTTTTTTACACTTTCATATGGAATCTTCTCGTCTTCCGGACTATGAAGAAGAAGACTTTTTCCTTTAAATCCGTCCAAATAAGCATACGTTTCAAATTCTGGAAATAATGGTGCAACGAATGAACACATAGGATACCTACTTTTTAACAAAATTTTAATACTTGGAACAGGTGATTCAAGAATTAGTGTAGGAATAGCGCATCTCCTTGCCGCATAAGTAGCAACAGGACCACCAAGTGAAAAACCATATACTATTATTTGTTCAGGACGATACTTTTGACGAAGAACAGAAATCATAGCGGATGCATCGTCATATAATTGTTGTTCATTTGGAACTCCATTGCTCTTTCCATATCCCGAATAATCGAAAGCTAAAACGGAGTATCCCAAATTTCTAAGAATAGTTATTCTCTTCTCCTCATAAGAAATATTACCTGCATTACCATGACAAAATAATATAATTTTGTCAGATAATTTATTCTCGAGAAGCCATCCATGCAAATGACCGTGAGATATATTTTGGTAACTTTCTCTTGTCTGAATAAAATGAGAAGAAGGTCTGAAATACACAAATCTTTTAATTGTAATAGTGCATACAAATAATAAAGTTAAGATAATTAGAAATATTTTTCCAATAATATCTATCTGTTTTTTGTCCATCTTATTAATACAAAGTTATATTTACTTTAAGTAAAATACCAATTATCGGAAAAGAAAAAAATAGTCTAAAAACTTATTTCCTTATTCTAAAAGTGGATGAGATGTTTACAGTGTTTGAAATCGATTAGAGGAACTATATCTCAATACCAAAACATTAAAGTAAAGCCTGCACCAAAGATACATATCGTTGATTTTAAAAAAATCGAAGAGGAAAAGAATAAGAAAAATAGATTATCTCAAGTATTTGCATTTAAACCCGAATAGAAAGTTTTTTGTGACAGAAAAACCATATTTTTTAATATGGTTTTATACTCATACAAAATCTTGTTTATACTCATTTACGACGCTTTTGATGCAAGCGAATAACTGACATTTTGGTCCAAGCACGTCCTCTCTTTTTAAGACCTTCGGCGTTTAGCTCTTCCGCCATCTCACTAGACAAACGATACCCAGCCGTATTAATACGATCAATAATAGCCATCTCTTCCGGATCATCTACAACTACTTTTTTCAAAGTACCACCGTCTTCTCTCAAAATACGATGATACTTCTTTCCGTACGGAAGTGAACCTACTTTTTCATCACCCCTTTCGCGTTTCATTCGGTAAGACATCTTAATTCTTTCACCCAAGAGCGCCGCCTCTTTCTGCGCATCTAAAACAGCTTGTAAGAACGCAAGCGTGTTTTTAGAGTACGAGATATTCTCTTGGTGAGAATATAAAGTCACATTTCGATCGTTCAAGTTTTCCATCCACGACAAGTACTTTACTATGTTTCTTGAAAGGCGATCTACGCGCCAAACAAAAATTCCGTCTTCAGGCAAACAAGCCTCGCCTATTCGGCGAAGTGTGTTTGGAATATTCTTGTAAGCACTTTGAGAAATAGAATATACTCTGATGCGATCATACATCTTCTGTGCTTCTGCCGCTCTACGAAGTTCAGCCTCTTGTCCTTGTAGAGAAACATTAACTGATGTAGCCTGATCAGCAGTGCTAACTCTGCAAAACAAATAAGCTGTTCGAATCGACTTTCCTTTCAAGTACTTTGCGATCTCTAGCTCGCAATCGCAATCGCAATCGTCTACCCATTCACGGGTTCGCAATTTTTTCCAACCAACTTTAAACTGCCAAATTCCTTCTGGAGAAATACGGTGATCGTATACACCGCTCACTTCCATCTCCATCTCGGCAACTTCTTCTTCTTCTTCTTCATTTGTAGAAGATTCGGCTTCGGGTTGGTTTGACGTTAACTTGAGTTTTTCCATATATGCCTGCATTTGAGAAAATATATCTTCCGGAACCTTCATAATAACTTCCTTTGACAGACGAGGCATGATCTAACTTTTTTAACATTTTTTGTTAAAAAAAATCAATTTTTTATTTTTTTGGAATATAGATTAATTATGCGATAATAAGTTTAATCCCACTTCTGCTTATCATCCTTAGACAAAGCCTTCCACTCATCACTTAGCTTCTTGGTAATATCAGCAGGCTTGTCACCACTATGCTTAGCCTTCAACTCCGGTCGCCTAGACTCGCAATACTTTTGGTAACCATTCAGCTTCTTAGCCGAAGGAGCCTCCTTAACCGGAGCACTCTTAACAACCTTCTTAACCGGAACATCATCCTCTACCACATCATCATCATCCTCCACAACATCCTCCTTCTTCTTTCCCTTCTTAGGTGCTACCTCCTTCTTAGGAGCGGCTTCCTTCTTAGGAGCGGCTTCCTTCTTAGGAGCGGCCTTTGCATTCTTAGGCTTAACCTCGTCGACATTATCTGACTTCTCAGTCTCATATCGCGCCTTATCCTGCGATGCTCGTCCCTCATACTTTGCAAGCTCCGCAGCTCGAGAAGGATCTGCCTTGAGCTCATTCCAAAGACGACCAAGTTCAGAAGTAATTTCTGTAGACTTGAAATTCGGATTAGACGCCTTCAATTGATCGCGACGTTCCTCGCAGAAATAAAGGTACCCGCTCTTAGCACGCTTAGGACCCTTCTTTGCGGACTTTCGCTTTCCACGACGACGCGGTGTCTTGTCATCCGAATCGTCCACATCAGGCGGAGTGTACTCAGCCTTCTCTCCCTGATAGCGAGCCTTGTCATCCGCAGCTGCCTTCTCGTATGTTGCAAGAATCTTCTTATCGGCCGGCTTCTTGCTTTCCTTCAACGCATTCCATCGCAGACCCAACTCCTTTGTAACATCAGTAGCCTTTGATTGCTCTCCAAGAGCAGCCTTAACTGCATCGCGATTATCCGAACAGAAAAATAGATATCCAGACTTTCCACGCTTGGGAGCATTGGGATCCTTATTCTTACGTCCTTGACTACCAGCCGCGGCGGCAAAGATAGACTTAACCTTCTTTTGGACATCAGAAGCCATCCACAATTCATTCACATTATTGCTCTCACTTGTATCTTTCAAAAAAGAAAGAACAAAATTGTTGATCTTGTTTACGTTAGCTGCCATTTGCTTGTATTTTTTTTATAAGAAGTCTCTTTTTTAGATTTGTATTTCTTTTTCAGATAAACTCCCGTTTAATTTTTATCCTCATTCTCACGCTCTCTCTTAACCAATAGAGAGACTGTTCAAACCGGTTATGTTAAGATTAACCAGAATATTGATCTTTAAACAAACGGGTTCTGAAGAGGGAGGAAAAACCTGATTTAACACTCTTAAATAAAAAACTTGTTTACAATTTGACTTTTAAATTATAATTTTTAAAATAAAAATTATATATAAATGATTCCTTTAGGTATTGTATTACTAATTGCTTTAGTAGCAGGGCTAATTACTGGTATAGCGTTTGCAGTTCGTGCAGCTAACGCTAGTAATAGTGTCGGAAACCAAGAAGAAAATGTCGAAGGCAAATGTATACCAAACTGTGATGGAAAATGCGGTGCTGTTGACGACGGTTGTGGTGGTAAATGTTTGGGCTGTCCTAGCGGACAAGATTGTGTAGGAACTACATGTGGTGTAAGACCAGAATGTGTACCAAAATGCGAAGGTAAATGCGGAGGACCTGATGGTTGTAACAAGGGTGGAACTTGTACAAATTCTTGTCCTGAAGGTCAATTATGCAAATCAAATCAATGTGTTAAGAAACCAGGAGATCCAAGTGTTTGCAAAAGCAATGCGGATTGTGCCGAGTTTCCTAACCTACCTTTATGCGATATCTGGACAAATAAAGGATGCTTCTCAACTAAATGCGAATCGAATGAAGATTGCCCAGATCCATCTAAAAAGTTTTGTGATACAATTAATAAAGCATGTATCGCGTCCAAAGCTCTTGCGCTATTAGGTCCTGAAGGAAAATGGGTTGAAGGTACTGGTCCTTGGGAAGGTCAATATATTCCTACTTGTAGCTCCGGTTCTGTTAAACGATCAAATTCTGGCTGGTGTAAAGAATCGGATTCAAGTAAATGTCCGGAAGGGTGGGAACTAAGGATTGTAAAAGGAAATCCAGATGGTAATGGAGGACGAGGTAAACAAGTTACAAGTACAGTGTGTGTTCCAACAAAAAAGGCTCCACCTAATTGGACTTTTGACAGTTCCCTCAATATGTTTGTACCACCTTGTAAAACGAAGAAGGAATTCCGTGAAGAAGGATATTGTGTATGGAATAAAAGCGATGACTGTCTGGATGGTTACTCAAAGTTTACCAATAAAAGTGGGATGGATACATGGAATAGTCTTGGAAATTATATTGATTATTGTGGACCTTCCGTTAAAGACTAAAATAATATTACCCAAAATATTATTTTTTATTAGATAAAAGTAAAATTGATTTTTTGTTATATCTCTTTCTAAAATGTTTCAGAAAACATGGCAAACACCGCATCTTCGATCTTTAAGAATATGCTGTCAATTATCACCGCTATTCCGTCTAAGGAGCAACGAAAACAAATATATAAACAAAGTATTAAAGCAAAAGAACAAAGTCTTGCATATTCGGGCCCGGAAGATCCAAAAGATCTTCTCTCAAAGATTGACTGTGCGAATCCTAGGTTCACAGACACTATCTTTGCAACTCGGTTGGACTTGGCTGCATACAAAGATGAAAAGTATGCTGTCTTTATTACTCGGGATCCTACTTTTGTCGGAGGATCAATGGGAGTCAATTGTGTTCCTGTAAAGCCCGTTTCTATCAATCTCTTTGACACTGATGAAGAAACAACTGAATCGAGACTTCGTGATTTTTTGGAATGGCGCAATGCAAACGAATTGAATATTCTCAGGACATATGTACATAGTCTCGAACAATTTATTAAAGTCCCGGAAAAAAGGGTAGTGCTTGAAAAAGCCCTTCTCATGACACGTCCGGAATATCTAGAAGTAGAGATGAAAGATTATATTAATACGGTATCTATGTTCAAATCTATCCTAGAAAAAGCTGAGAAAAAGGGAGATCTTTCCGACTCCAATCTTCAATTAGGGTCTGCTTGTCAAACGTGGTTTAAGAAAGGTGTTGTCGGGAAGCCAAGCTTTAGCGTTCCGAGCCCGCACTTTCAAACCTTTTTCTACCCAAAAACGTTTATCCCTTCTTCTGAAGATTCAGATATAGATGATTCATACAATAGTCTACTCAGAATCCTATCATACGATATGACGACAAAGGTAGTTGACGGGGCACTTGAGTATGATGCGTCGTTTATTGATCTAGACGGCATGTTCAAGAAGATGAATCAAAAGAATATGTTCTTTCTGAATTCAGCTCCGTGTTTTGACACTCTTCCATTAATCAATGATGCCTACCTATCGATTGATAATGGCAAATTGTTTGTTGTATTCTCCTCAAATCTATCAGAGTATATAAGTGCACTCTCTGCAATAGAACCAGAAGAAGATTATGTTCATCTATTACCTTCCAATTTTAGGGCACCTATTAATATTAGAACTAGTCTAAACGGACTTAGATGCAATTTTGAAAATAAGTCGCAAATACAAGAAAATATTTCATCTGCTCTTGCTGCTATTCTGTCTTGGTGCAAACGAGAAAATATAGATGTGTTTTTTGCAAGCGCTCCGAGAGAATCAAGACCTTTATTTATCAGGTCACCCGAATCTAGTATGAAGAGAATGAATACAAAATACTTTGATAAAGAACTCACAATTAAAGTTCTTGAGGAACTTGTTGCACCCGCTCTTTCCGTTAGAATGCGCGTACAACCTTCACAGGAACTTGTAATCGAAGCGCTTGACGAATATACAGAACATAAAGCTAGTTTCCTAGCAGATGTTGTAACAGTCGCTGTTGCTTGTGAACTCATCGATGATCCAAATTGTTGGTTGACGTATGATCTAGTAGACGAGCCTGTTGTAAAATATGTTGATGCAAATTCTGATAAAGTACCCAAACCGAGTTATGTTTCTGCTAATTTCGTTAGAGGTCCTGGAAAGTTTAGGGACATTAGTGATGAAGGTAAACGCCGAGCAGGAGAAGCTGTGAAGAAGGCACTAGAACGAAAAGAGCCGGTTTGGGATTTGTGCTATGTTATGCATGATGAATTTTTGAACGATATCGATGATCCAGCGGCAAACGATCTATGTCGTAGAGTTACTAAAAACGGCGGATTATGTCTATTTAAGAATCACAAACGATAGATAAATTGTTTTGAAGAATATATTTTTTTCGATATATAAAAATATCGAAAAATCTCTACTGTTTGTTCTTTTGTTTCGTATTTTTCGAATGAGTTGGCGGTGTATAGACCGTGTAGAGATGCAAATCATCATCTCCGATGGCAATTATATTATGATAAGCGTTTGGTGGTATAACAACCGCATCTCCATCTTTCAAATAATACTGATTATCACCAATGATAGCTTTTGCTTTACCAGATTCTATTCTGATGAACTGACTTGACTTTGCATGACGCTCCATACCAATCTCCTCGTGCGGTTTAAGCCTCATAACAACCAGTTGCATATTTTTAGTAGTATGTAATACTTTACGATAAAACGTATTTTTAACAGTAATATTTTCGATATTACCTCTGTATTCCATTTATAAATTATATGGAAAAAATAAATCCAGAATATTTATTATTGTAGATTTGTTGCAACTTTAATGGAAAGTTGTTTTGATGGTGTATGGTAGCGATTTTCCAAGACCAAATACTAATGATGTAATCTACATTACAAAGCATAGTCACTCGGTTCATCGTGTTGGTTAAAATATGAATTTTATTACAAAATTATTGTAATAAAATGATCAATTTTTATTCCTTTTTCGTTTAAAAATGACTCTTTGCGACTCATTAAGAGCGCTATCAATCTGAAAGTCCATGGACTTTCTTACTAAACGATGATTTTTCTTACACAATAATGAAAAAATGCTTTGATCATGACGATTTTCAGCAACTTTTTCATCTTTATGATTTAAACTTTTAGAATCATCGATATATCGATGTCCTTTTTCTTGTGCGATCGTGTGCCATTCTTTAACAAATTCTATGACTTCTTTACACTTTCGTAAGATGATAGTTGAGGCTGTAAATTGATATGAAGATGAATTTAAAGAGATTTTTCTTTCTTCTGTTGTTGTGTTATAAAATACTCTATCAATAAGATCACCCTTTGACCAAATTTTCTCCTTGTATAACAATGGAAAAGCCAAGATAGGGGTATCTCCTGCTACACCATTTACATATTCCATCATTTTACTTGTCATAAAAGGTTGAACAGTACATCCAGAATCAGTATATACGAGCACATCACCGTTTTCGCAATTCTCGCATAAAGCTTTGAGAATAATATATGGTTTCCATGTCCAATAGCCATAACCAGGACTAGCTTTTGTTACAAATTTGGTATCAAAATAGAGTTTTCCAACTTCCTCATGACTCCAACTATTCGTCAAATCAAACGGAGAGTAAGCAATTACATGATCAAAATAATCTGATTTTTCTGCCTCTTTCTCAATCCTTTTTGACGTGTATTTTTTACCATCTGCAAACGTACACATTATAATTTTATTTAACACACAGCGTTTGAGAGGCATCATATCTTGTAAAGGTTGAGGTGCTTTATTATAGACATCCATGAATATTTTACCTTTACCGAGTAAGAAGGAATATTCGTTATAAATCGAAGGTGCTTCAACCAATGGTGGTTCAGAAACAATTTGTTGGAATAATTTAGGGTCATCATTGATCTCTATCATTTTCTCAAATACTTCTTCGTCACTAGAAAAGTCATTTACGTTTATGAACCTCTTTGGATTAATGTATCTAGAAACATCTGGGGCACCACAGTAAACCGGAATACAACCAGCAAAGATAGGATTAATGAGTTTTTCAGATACATAACCTTCAATTGCTTTGTTCTCAAAGGCGATTACAAATTTATAATCTTGAAACTTATTGCTGTTTTGTACATGGGCACCATGCTCATAATCAAGCCAATCTTGATTGTAACATTTTCCAAGATTAGATAGATTGTTTCCAAATTTATTCTTTAGCTTTTCGTAAAATTCTCGTCGCCTTTTAACACCTGAGAATTTTTCATCACAATTGCTGTATGCAAAAACAGCAAACTTACGCGATTCATAATTGTTGTAACTAATGTTAAAATTATTAATATCAAGATTAGCTTCTACAACGTGAAAAATATAATATGGTAAGAAAATACTATTTTCTATATTCCTTTTTGTAGAAATTATAATGTCATAATCTTCTGGATTTGCAATGTCGGTTGGTTCTCCATCAATCATTATATGCATTTCTGCGCTTTTGTTATATATATTATCCAAATCTAGGTTATGATAATTAGTCAATATTTGTAATGTTAGATGATTTGGGAATGTGATAACAGGCCATGTATATGTATCTGCTCCGGATACACTCAAATTCTTATCAGTGAATAACTGATAACTCCATATTTTTGTATATGGATCAAAATTTTCAATTTTCAAATAATTCTTGATAAATATCAATAATGATATTACAGCTGCTATAAATATCATAAAAATGCATATATTACGTGCAATACATTTTGTTCTCTTAGAAATAACCATTTTGTTAAAGATCAAACACCTTTTGTATTTTAGGATTTTTTCTTTTTTTTTAATGAAACTTTGTATAAGCAAGTATGTTCTGATTTCATATAAATTTTATTAAAATTTATATTTATAAATATTAAATGTCAACTGGAAATAAGTACATAACAGGTCTTCCATATGATGTTGAAGAATCAGAAAGAGAAGCTCTTCAAAGTATTATTTATCGTTTGGTTACCATTACAGAACGTGATAGTACCACTGAAATTTTAGATACAATTGAAGATAAAAAATTGCTTGAACCTTTGTATATACTTATAGACAAATATAGGAAAGAAGTTCCTGGTCATAACGCAGTTATGGTCAATGGCGTTCGTGAATATAGACTTCTACGTATGCTTCATCAATTGTTTGATGATCATACCACTAAATTTTTAGATAAAATTCAAGATAAAGAATTACTTGATGATTTTTATATACTTATAGACAAATATAGTAAAGAAGCTCCTGATCGTGACCCAGTTATGTTCAATCGCGTTCGCGAACACAGACTTCTACATATGCTTGAACAATTGTTTGACGATCATGACACTAAATTTTTAGATAAAATTCAAGATAAAGAATTACTTGATGATTTTTATAAACGTGTAAATGCATATAGTTCAAGCATGTTTGAATATAATACAGAAGATAAAGTCGAGCTCGTTGATAATTACAAAAAAGTACGCGATATGGTTGATATATTGTTACAAACGCATTCAACTGGCATTTTAGCTACAATTACAGATAAAAAAATGCTTGATGATTTATATAGATATATAGAAAATTATAGGAAAGAAGTTCCTGGTCATGATGTATTTATGGTCAATCTCGTTCGCAAACACAGATTTCAACATATTATTGATCAACTAGTCCAAACATATGATACTAAATTTTTAGATAAAATTGAAGATAAAGAATTACTTGTTCATTTGTATCAATATGTATCGAGTGGTGGTACTGGTCAGAGAACGGTTTTGAGTAAGCTCCTTTATAATTACATGACCCCAACTATACATATGCCTACACCAAAATTCATAGGCGGTCCGTGTACAATCACATGTCATTTTAACGAAGAACGTAATATGATGATATATATTTTTGGAGAAACTCATACAGACGAGAATAATTGTGCTATATTTGGTGCACAACCTGCTGAAACAATGCTAATTGACGAATTTATGAAGCTTGTAGCTAAAAATACGCCTGGTTATTGTGATGCATTCCTTGAAATAAATGCTACAAAAAAACAAACAAGACACTATACTAATGATATTTGGTTAACAAAACAAGGATATAGTTTAGAAAAACTGTTTCAGACTTTTAAGCATTGTATACAAGGAAAAGAGCAAGGAGAAGAGTCTTTGTGTAAATTACTTCGAGTACATTATTTTGACATACGATTTATCGATCTACCTAGCGTATCGGTATTAGATCACGATAGGCTAATGTCTTTTATAGATAGAATTTATAATATTAATATTATTGTCTATACACAATGTAGCATTTTTTATGATCAGTATAAAGAAAAATGGATTGAAACTAATGAACGGTTTACAGAATTAAAAGAAAAAATAGGCATTGATACACAAGAATATACGGAATTTAAATCTAGTGTGAACACAGCTTATGAAGAAATAAAAAAAAAATATAACCAAGATGTATCTTCTAATAATACTTTCTATTTTCATAGAATTAAACAGATCATATCAGAAAATAAAAAATTGTATGATTATTTAATTGAAAGCATTAATGCAAAAAGCGACGAAGACATTGCAAATTTTTGGTATAATCTAATTTTTAATCAGCGTGCAACAGACGAAATCAACAAAATTCCTGAACAATGGATAAAAGATAAACTTTATGAACATACAACAGAACATATACAAGTAATAATATCAAAAAATAAAGATACTTGGAAAAAATTTATAGATATATCGAATGGTCAGTTGACAGTTACAAATGATGAATATTTAAACGAATGTCTATTATTTTTCGACAGCTTTGTCGATTTGGAATGCAGTAAAGCCGATGTATATTGCATCGCTCGCATGTTCAAAGGCTTTAATATTGAAGATAAAACAAAGACTGCTTATCCTGGGGCTGATTATCTTGATCAACCTAGAAGAGCACATAATATAATCATATATGCAGGAGAAAGACATTCCGAAAATATTCGGAATTTTCTAAAGAAATTAGAATTTGACGAGATAGATTCTGCAGGTGGTTGGCTTGATAAGACTCATACTGGAGCGACAGTTGAGAACACATGTATAGATGTTAGAAAATTTCACATGCCTTTCTTTACAATGAAAGCTATTGATGATTACAAGATGAAGAAACAAAACAAACAGAGTGAAATCACGTATCGAACTAGACTTAAGACGATTGCGGATGAATTAAATAAAGATAAACAGAAACTAGATGAAGAAGATAAACAAATACTGTCTCTCTCATATGAAGAAAAAGGTTTTGAGGTATATCAAAGGAGAGAAATATTAATAATCGAATGGAGAAGATTAATGTATAAATTTGAAGAGATAATATCAGAAATGGAAGCTAAGAAAAAAGATAGTCCATCACAAGAACTCCTAGAATTCATAAAAGAATTGCAAAATGAGTTAGCCAAAATTAGAACAAATATGAAGAGATATTTAAGCGTAATGGTTCAAGTTCGATCAAAAGACATTCATGATCCTTACGGCCTTCCTGTTACGATACCAACAATCTCTATGGATTGAAATTCTTACGAACACAATATAGTTTTATTATAACATATAATAAAAGAGTGAAGTTAACGCCTATCATAACGCGTAGGACCAAATGAACCAAAAGTAAGAGAACTATCATCATCATCCGTTTGAGGTGTATCCGTTAATAAGGGGGCAGGTGGTGGTCGTGGTCTATTACGAGGTACAGGGATTTGTCTTCTATATATTTGAGGTTCGGTTGTATAACATTCTCTCGGATTCATTGATGACACAGCTTTAATACGTGCATCATCTGGATCATATGGTAGTGTTGGTAGTTTTTTGTAATCGGTATATTGATTCATAGAATACTCAGCTCCCTGTCTCATTGGTCGTTCTGGTGTACAAGGAAAAGTACCGACCAGTATGTCAATGTTTTCTTCATCTACTGGAACTCTAACAATCAGTTGCATAGGTGGTGGTATTTCCCAATAAGACTTTTTACTTATCGTATTATAGTAAAATATACGACCAGGCTGGCCAAGACCAGGAGATTCGTCTTGATAGACTTCCCAACATTTTGGGACAGGTATATCTATTGTATATCTTTCTGCCTCTATACCGTCAGGTGAAACGGAAAAAACTTTTGGTGGCATATTTATTATATTTAATATATTTTAATTTACTTATAAATTTACAAATGGTATACAATTTATAAATAAAGTAATATTCTACCATTTGAAAAGAAATTGAATTTTCTTTTCAACTTTGTTTCTTTAGAAACAGAAATCATGAACGCTCTTTTGCAAGAAATCGAAGTAAGCATTCGTTCGTCTGTTCACAACTATATAAAGATTGTATCCGATAAGTATAATATCGATGTTGACGAGTTGGTAGAGTTGTGGGAGAAGTCTGAAAATAATTTTAAATCTCGACCTAAACAAGTTCTTTCTAAACCAAAGACGTCGCCTGGTTCTTCGCGTATCGATTCCGATATTATGTTGGAAACATTTAGTGAAGAAGAAAATATTGAATCTTTACCCAAAGTTATTTCGAAAGCCGCTCCCGACGGGTGCCCATACATTTATACAAAGGGTGAAAAGGAAGGGCAAACGTGTGGTATCAAAGCAAAGGGTGGTGTTATCTACTGTACTCGTCACAAAAAGTACGAGGGTCAGGAACCAAAGCAAAAGAAGATAATTCCTTCTGCAAAGAAATCGATTGCTGGTAATACACAAACGAAGGTTACACCTCCTCAAGCGAAAGAAGTAAATACTGTTCTTCGAAAGAATAAGGCTATCGACAAGCTTTGGCATTCACCAACAGGTATGGTATTCAAGTCTGCAAAAGAGCGAGTTGTTATCGGTAAGTGTGTTAATGACAAGATCCTTCCTCTAGAAAAGGAAGATATCAATATCTGCATGTCACATAGCTTTGCATATGATGTTTCGTGGGAGGAAGAAGAAGAGGAAGAGGCTATTCCAGTTGTGACAAAGCAACAACCTATCGAGAACAAGAAAGTGCAAGTAAAGGAGACTCCTAAGAAATCGATTTCAGAAGCAATTACAGAAGCGAATATTAAAGCATCTGATATTGATTTAATCTTATGCGAGCTTCAGATCGGAAAGGCATTAGATGATGATGAACCGGAAGAAGATCTTGTTGATGAAGACCTTGAGGAAGAAGATGAATAAAGTATAATGATGAATTGTTTTATAACCAAATAAAAATGGTTATAAAATTCTTAATGAGCATTAGATCTAAAAAGTATTTCTGGAGTTAAAATAAATGGAAGAGCTTGAACAAAAGATAAATAGGTTACAAGATGAAGTACGTGAATTAACCACAAACACGACAGAAACAAGTAAGGTTGTAAAAAAGAAAGATAATCATTTTGATATACTTAATTTGCCTATAGTTAGTTATGTTGTACTACCGTTCGTAATTATGGTTCTTCTCTTTGCTTTCAAACCATATTTCATCTTTGAGGATGTTATTGATAGCACAAATGTATTTGTAAAAAAGATCAGTTATAAGAAATTGATTGTTGCAACTATTGTTTGTTCGGCATTGTTAAAAACTATATCAATCGTTGGTGTTCTTGTTTATAAAAATCGTATTGTAAAGTAAACAACCCTTTTTTAACTATTTGCTCGCGAAAGATAAAAGTGCTTTAGCAACCAATATATAAAAGCGGCAACCAAAGCCTTAGAAAGTAATAAAAAATATGGAGACGTTTGAGAGATCGGTATCACCTTGTGTATAAATGGGTCAATTTGAGGCAAACACGCCAATACAACTAGTGCCGCTACTAACACCGAATCCTTTGCTTCTTCAAATATCATATCCATCGCTCCGCGATGCTTTTTAAACAGAGTGTCGATTATATGTACTTCATTTGGAAGTGGAGGATTTTTATCTACAGGAAGACGATTGATCGGATCTCCACCGACCAAAGGTTGTGAGTATTGTATGGTACTCGTCATTTTAGTGAGCATTTAATATGGTTTTAAGCCAATAAAAAATAGAAGTAAATGCCTTTATCGTTTAATAAACTGGAAAAATTGCTGTCCGGAAGGGGTCTATTACCCAAAAAGTATTTTACCATTCATGATCTTATTGTTTATGTTGAAGTACTTAGTGTCTCTAATGCAGAATCTTTCATGTTATACATTCCAAGTAAGTATGAAATAGAGATAAATGGAGGAGATGACGTGTATAAAATCAAATATGTAGATGTAACAGAAGATGGTCATATACCTGAAGACTACGCTGGAGAACCAGACGCTGTTGATTTAGCCAAAAATTATGATGGGGATGATATAGATCTTAGTCCGGGTGAAAGTCATGCGGATATGCAAGGTCACCTAGAAGAAAAATATAAACATCCTGTCTCATTGAAATCTGGAGAAACGAAAGATATTGTTCGTTTAAGAGAAGTTTTTCGTCAACTTAGACGATTAAAATTTTGCACACAAAGTCTTAAGTATAAACTTGCAATTGTTTTTACTAGTTACCTTTGTTGCATTCGTAGAGATGACACTTACGAATGCTTTTCAATACAGGGAATTCCTTTAGGAGAAGATAGACGATTAATGGTAACGATAGATCTAGAAACTCTATATGAAAAGATAGATACTGTTTCTGCAGATATTAAGACTGTGAGAGATGGTGTTTGTAGAGTTCTTGATAAGAATCAAAATAAGCATATTCGGAATATACAAAGAATGTTAAATCAAAAGAATAAATTATTACTTTTTTCAGAAATCGTGAAAGAAAAGAAAGCAAAATACTCTAAGGCAATAGAACGTCTTGAAAAGCTTCTTGCTGATTTAGCGATAGCAGAAAAGAAAAACATGGAGAGATTAATTGATGCAGAAGAAAAATTTTCAGGGGATTCCAGTTACAAAGGATTAAATATTGATATTGAAAGAGCTGATCAAATATCCAAATTTGAGGCAGAACTCTCTCGTATCAATTCTATAAAGCAAGATCTCATTCGCAATATTCTAATGACTAGATCAAAACGTGAGAACCTCTCTTTGAGCGTTGATAATATTGTATTTGATAACATCATAATGATCGATGCGGTACTTAAAAACTTTGTAAAATTATCAAAGATATAACACTCTCTAAAAATATTCTGTATATATTATAAAATGCATATTAAACATAAGAAGTTAAAAAAAGTAACACCAAGGAAGACTGATGTATTTCCTTTGTGGGCGCTTTTTGTTTCACTTGGTTGTATTGGCGCTGTCGGTTTCTTTTTTAATAGAAGTTTGACTAATACAAAGAAGATTCAAACGCAAGCTTTTGGATTCAATTTTTATTAACACCATTTATTTTTGGTTTTGTTTTTATAATCTTGTTATAGCATAAAATGGCTACTAATGATATAGTGGTAAAAAAAGATGTTGTAGAAGAAAAAAAACCAGTTCTGAATAAACTTAATCTCGCAGGAATAATTATATTTTATGTAATTATTATTTTTGTTTCAACTTATGCTGGATATATTCAGGGAAAAGAAAACGATATGATAGCTCTCGGCGTATCAGCCGGATTCTGTTTGTCAAGCATACTATGCATTCTTCTTTGGGTGAGAGCAGGTAGAAAGGCTGCGGGTGTTTGTTGGTAATTACTTTTATATTACGCATTCGTAATATAAAAATGCAAATGGTGCATTACATCGCACCGCACGGCATCCTGACGTACTTAGTATTGCAGGATCCATCCTTAGATCCGTATGCTTTATCAATGGTAGCGTAACCACTACATCCACCGTTCAGATCATGAACAAGCGAATTGTAACCGGGAAGAGTGTAATCCGGAACAACATAAGTACCCGCTACCTGTCCATATGGAAGATCGGGAATTTGCGGCCTGAAACCGCGCAACGTTTGACCATAATTAGACAACCTGTTATAGGTGCACGAAGAGCTTCCGACTGTCGAACCATTGTTTTCGTATTGAGAAGACATTTATTAATTGAACAAGATTTTTATTTTTTCAACATTTCTGCTTCTTTACGAGCAATGCGATCAACATACTCATTAAGAGGATTTCCATTATGTGCTTTTACCCAAACCCAATGTAATTTTCTACCTCGCAAAGCACGTTCGTATTCATTCCATAAATCTTTATTCGCCTTTCTTCCGTAAATACCGGTCGCGCACTTCATCGTTAACTCGCTATCGGTATGTATTATGTATTCTTTTCCTTGAGCAAAATCAAGAGCTTCGATTACAGCCATTAACTCCATTCTATTATTAGTTGTACTAGAATCTCCACCTGATAAAGTCCATTGTTCACCATTTTCCAAAAGAGTAAACGCCCATCCACCAGGACCGCCTGGATTTTTTAAACAAGAACCATCCGTAAAAATTGTTGGTAATCCTTCCATTTTTAATTTTAAAACAGAATGTTTTATCAAAAAATCAAAAATGAATTTTTGTAACAACAACCCTTTGTTTTTTTTAAAATGATGTCAGAAGAGCACACTTGGAATATTCTTGAAGATCACTTTAAGAGAAAAGGATTCGTACATCACCAAACAGAGTCGTATGATCAATTTATAAACGTCGGAATTCACAAAATAATAACAGAAGAACCAGAAATATGTATCACTACAACAAAAGGAGGTAAATGTACAGGATCTTATTCTTGTTATAAAGTTTCTTTTAGCAATGTATATGTTCCAAATCCAACCGTCACAGAAGACACGAGAGTTCTTAGAAGCTTTTACCCATCTGAAGCGCGACAAAGGGATTTGACTTATGATTCACCAATATATGCGACGGTAACAGAAATGCTGGAGATCGAAGGAAAGGAACCAGAGATAACAGAACACGTCAGAGTTGTACTTGGACGCATTCCAATTATGTTGAGAAGCAGCAAGTGTTATCTTAGTCATATGACACCGGATGAAAGAATAGCCGCTGGAGAATGCGAACACGATCAAGGTGGTTATTTTATAGTCAAAGGAAAAGAAAGAGTGTTAATATCACAACTACGCGGAGTTTATAACATTCCTCTCGTTATAGAACAGAGACCTGGAGATAAGTATAGTTTTTGTTGTGATATGCGTAGCATGTCTGAGGAGACTGGTCACTCTGTATTAGTATCTGCAATGATCGGTACGGATGACAGAACTTTATGTTTTTCATTACCGTATATTAAGGATCCGATTCCAATGGGAGTTGTTTTCAAGGCAATGGAATATACTTCGGACCAGTTTGCCGATCTAATCGGAACTCCAAAAGGTGCACAGAAGTATATTCGGCTAATATCAAATGATTCTTTTTTTGTAGATGAACAGGGTGATGGTTTTGATCTATTTACATCCACAACATCACCTTTGTTACCAAAAATCTTAAAGGTTGACGAAACAACAGCTGAGGGTAAGAAAAAAATCCAATCTCATTTGAAAGAGATGTGGAAGACCGAAAATCACGCAAAATGGAAGACAATGTCTACTAGAAATAATGCATTGCGATTTATCGGTCAACGTACTAATCACCCTATAAAAGAAGCAGAGAGAAGAGATTATGCGGAACAAGTTGTAGATTGCGAAATTTTCCCTCATATGGGTGTCACATCTTCGACACGAGATAAGGCTTATTTATTAGGACATATGGTTAACAAATTACTATCAACTTCTATGGGTCTTCGTAAAGCCGATGATAGAGACAATTATGTTAATAAGCGTGTCGAATCACCTGGAGTTTTATGCCATGAGCTTTTTCGACAGCTTTTCAAAAAGTATGTAGGTACTATAGTTGCAACTATCGAGAAAAAGAAACAACTTCCAGATGTTATGAGCATTATTCCACGTCTTACAGACATCACAAAGGGTTTTAACCATTGCTTTGGAACTGGAAATTGGGGAGTTCCTAAAAATAGCTATGTTAGGGCTGGTGTTGCTCAGATTCTATCTAGATTGTCTTACGGAGCAACTCTCTCTAACTTACGACGTGTTTCTATTCCGGTTGGAAAAGAGTCCAAGAATGCGGCAATTAGACAAATTAATCCATCGCAAATTATGTACATATGTCCTGTCGAGACACCTGAAGGTGCACCGGTTGGAATAGTATTGAATTTATCTCTTCTTACACGTATTTCAGATAGGACACCATCTGTATTGGTTAAAGAAGTAATAGAATTGTGCGAATACATGTCTCCGATTCAGGAATGTGAAAAAGTTCGCTCAAAGGTATTTCTAAATGGAATACTTCTGGGTGGAACCGAAACACCGAATGATTTAGTACAAGAAATAAAGGATTTGCGTCGCGTCAAGATGCTTCCATGGGATGTATCAATCTCTTATGAAAAAGTAGATAACGAGGTACACATTTGTGCTGATGAAGGTAGACTTCTAAGACCTGTATTTAAAGTTGATGGTGAAAAGATTTTGGCACAAGAAAAGGATGGTGTGAGCTGGGACGAACTTGTTGAAAAAGGTTTTATTGAGTATATTGATAATATGGAAGCGAATGGTTCTGTAATCGCATTTCATCAGAAAGAACTTGTCAAGTGCAAGAGTGATTACTGTGAAATCTCTTCAGCAATGATGCTTGGTGTTATGGCATCAATCATCCCCTTCCCAGATCATTCACAGTCACCAAGAAATTGTTATCAATGTTTAGACCCAGAAACGTTAGTTGTAATGGCTGACAATACCAAAAAAGCTATAAAAGACATTCAAATTGGTGATTCTGTTGTATCAGTAGACCCTGTCACTTGTGTACAAAGTATTACAAAGGTAATAAACCAATATGTTAGAGAAACAGATAAAGAAATAATAACAATAGAAACGGAATCTGGTAGAAAAATAACTTGCACAGTAGATCATCCTGTTTTAACGATGGATGGATGGAAACACGCGATAGACGCTGAAAATATATGTGTAATCCCTCAACAAGTTGTATATAGTGGTGGTGATGCAGATTTATATATTACTTTACCTGAGACATCGGTGAAAGAAAAACATATTAATGATTTGACAAGTATTGGTCTATATCCAATTAAAAGTACATCATTACCTATTCTAGCTAGAATAGTTGGTTATTTAATCACAAATGGTAGCACTGGTTTATATGATAAACGTCCTCAAGTTCAATTTAATTTTTATTCAATAGAAGATTGTGAAGACTTTCTAAAAGATTTGCATGAATTGGGATTTTCTGCTAATAAAGTCACAGATGTTAATAAAATCATAGATGTTATATTTGAAAAATATGGTACATGTAAACAAATAATTTATAACAATGCATTTGCAAGTCTTCTTATTGGACTTGTAGATGGATATGTAGGAAAAAGAACAACTCAATCTTATCCGAGAATAATGAACTGGATTAAAAATGGTTCAATGTTGGTTAAAAGAGAATTCTTGGCTGGATTTCAAGGGGGTGATAAACTAACAGGTGTAACATCTACAAAATTTGTATTCAATCATATAAGTTTACCATCACGAGTTGATTATGTAAATAGTTTAGTTGAATTTATGACAGAAATCAAAGTGTTATTTGAAGAATTTGATATTGAGTGTTCTGGGCCTTTTTTAATTAAAAAATCACAACATTCTCAGAGTGATGATGTGCATCTTTATTTCAAAAGCACACCTGATAATCATATAAACTATTTTGAAAAAATAGGTTGGCGATATAATATATTTAAATATGTTGAAAGCATTAGAGTTTATGAGTATCAAAAAACTTGTCAAAACAGAATACCCAATTCTTTTGAATCTTGGAAAAGACAAGTAAAAGACAGAGCAATATTTGTTAAAATAGTAAGCAAAACAAGATCGGTAAGGGGAAATATGATTGCAGATATCACAACAGAATCAGAAAATCATAGTTTCATAGCTGGAGATTCTTTTTGTGTACATAATTCGTCAATGGGTAAACAAGCAATGAGTATGTTTGCGCTCTCCCACTTAACTAGAGCAGATACAGTCGTACATGTTCTCAATACGCCTCAGCGGCCTTTGGTTGGAACAAAAGCCGCTGATATGATGGGATTTAATGATATGCCATCTGGTGTAAATTGCATTGTAGCAATCGCTTGCTACACTGGATTCAATCAAGAAGATTCAGTAATGCTAAATTACAGTGCTGTTCAACGAGGTTTATTTTGGGCTACTACATACAAGACTCATAGCGATGAAGAAAAGAAACAAGGGTATAATGCTGAACGAATATGCTTACCACCATTAGATAAGCGAAAGCACGATGCTAATTATGGATTATTGGATGATAATGGAATTGTGCGTTTGCGCCATCCTAAGTGGGTTGATGAAAAAGGTAAGACAAAAGGAGGAGGTGCTCTTTTTGTACAAAAAGGAGATGTTATTATCGGGAAAGTATCTATACAATCTGATAAATCTGGAAATGAGGTTCTTAGTGATTGTTCTATTATAATCGGAAAAGGAGAGGAAGGATATATTGATCGCATCTTTTCTACTATAACACCAAATGGATACAGACTTGTCAAAGTTGTGATTAGGTCTCTACGAATTCCAGAAGTTGGTGATAAGTTTGCGTCGAGAGCCGCACAAAAGGGTACTGTTGGTATGGTTTACAGACAAGAAGACATGCCTTTTACGAGAGAAGGAATTGTTCCAGATATTATAATAAATCCGCATTGCATACCATCGAGGATGACTATTAACCAACTAATTGAATCAGTAATGGGAAAATCTTGCACAATTAACGGTAAGTATGGTGATGCAACGCCTTTCACGAGAGAAAGTAAAAATATCGCAGAAGAAGCATGCAAAACGCTAGGTATGCTTGGTTATGAAAGTACCGGAAAAGAAGTGCTAATGAACGGAATGACAGGTGAAAATATGGGTATGTTCTTTATCGGCCCTGTTTACTATCAACGATTGAAACATCTTGTCTCTGATAAGATGCACGCGCGCGCAACCGGACCTGTGACAACACTCACACGACAACCATTGGAGGGTCGTTCTCGTGATGGAGGACAGAGGTTTGGAGAGATGGAACGTGATTGCCTTTGTTCCGTTCCAATTCCCTTAAATTGCGGATTGAGCGTTAAAATTGAAACTATGGAAAATAAAGACTATTCAGTACTAAGTTATCACGAAGAAAAACAACAAGTAATCCCTTCTAAGCAAAGTAATTTCTTGTATAAAGGTGAACGTGAATGTGTAGATGTCGTTTTTCAAGATGGACGTACAATTCGTGGTACAGACAATCATAAAATACTTACAAGTGAGAATACGTGGATACCTATTAGTGAAGTGGTAAAAGGAGTTACGCAAATTAAAACTAGTATTACAAACCCATTGATTCATGTAAAAGAAGAAATAGAAAAGTCTGTAAATTGGAAGTTTCAAGCAGGAAATACAAATTTGGAAATTACAGATGAAGAATCATATTTTCGTTCACTTTCATTTGCTCGTTTAGTTGGCTATATTTGTGCGGATGGAGGTATTTACTATATTAATAGAACTAAAATGTATACAGGAGTAATAAATCTTGGTCATAAAATAGACCTAACTTCTGCACTGGATGATTTAGAAAAATTTTCTATAATAAAACAACAAGTATTTACCAGTAAAAAATATTATTCTATAAGAATTCCACAAAATTTTGTAGAAGACCTTATGACTGTAAAAGGAATGATTATTGGTACAAAAGTTAATCAACCTGCAACTTTACCAAACTTTATTACAGATCCTTCTTGTCCATTACCGATAGTTCGCGAGTTTTTGGGTGGTTTGTTTGGAGCAGACGGACATACATGTGTTCTCGCTCTTCATAGAGGAAAAAGAGATTTGTTAACTTCCGTCAGTTTTTCAAAATCTAGAATAGGATCTCATCTTGATTCGTTAGAAAAAATGATGGAACAACTTCAGACTTTATTAGATCGATTTGATATTCATAATGTTACTATACAAAAAGCAAAAGAGACAACGTCATCAAAGAAAAAAGTAGATTCTTTGCAAGAAAACAAAAGTTATCAACTTACTCTTCACTTGTGTATCGATGAATTGCCTCGTTTCCACGAAAAAATTGGGTTTCGGTATTGTTGTCATAAATCTCAAAGACTGGAAGCTGGAGCATCGTATAAACGTCTAAGGGATGGTGTAACTAGACAGCACAATTGGCTAGTTGACAGAGTTGATGAAATCACTCAGTTTAGTAAAATCAAGAAAGAATTTCCGAATAAGATTGTACATACGAAAAAAGCGATAGAAAAAGCAGTAAAAGAACTGACTGAAAAAGAAGCACTTTTACACGAATATGCTATTCCTAGCACTCATGATATTACAGACCATTTAGTAAAAGGAACAAAGTTTGGAAATTTTAGAGGAAAAGGGTTTCCTAACGCCGAAGAGTATTTGAAAGATATCGGTGCATTAGATTGGTTTTTACAAGATGAGCCTGACAAGACAGAAGAAACGGATGACTCACCTCCATATGAAGAAGATACTCTTCTAGAATGTCTAACAAATCTTAGTGTATCATATGGAGTGAATCGCAAGTGTGAAGGGCTACCAACAATGAATTTAAGAGTAATTGATATTCGTCCGGCTGGAGTCCACCCTGTATATGATATTCAAGTTGATGACACCCATACATTTTTAGCAAATGGAATTGTTGCTCACAATTGTATGATAGGTCATGGCGTATCCAAATTCCTACAGGAGAGGCTGTTCTTAGTTTCGGATAAGTATCAAGTGTCGATATGTTCTAAGTGTGGTAATTTTGCAACCAGTAAGACAGAATGTAGAGCATGTGATACAGATCAAGTTGTTCCAGTAAAGTTACCATATGTTGGAAAGCTAGTTCTGCAAGAATTGAATGCGATGATGCTAAAAACAAAGATCACTGCCAAATAAGAATTTACAATTTTTTCTTTTTCTTCACTATGGTAAAATGATATTATTTTATTGCACATCCTGGTGTGGGTTTTGCACGCAGGCCAAAGAGGCGCTTGCTTCTGAAATTAGTTCAAATAAAATTAAGGTAATTGATATAACCGCACCTGACGAAAACGGTGTTAAACCTACACCTCCCACTGAAGCTACAGGTTTCCCTTATTTTGTTAACGAAACAAATGGTCAAAGGTATACGCATACTGGATGGCCTGGTACTAAAGAAAAACTTTATGCAATTCTAAAATATGAACCGTTTGAAGTTAAGTCTAACGTTAAAGAAGTTGTTACAGAATTACATTATCATCGCTATAACGGCGGTGGATATTTAACATTGGCTGAATGTTGGGATAATCGTCCGGAGTTTACTGCTTAAAAATAAAAACTGAATTATATGATGACTTTTCAAAGAATAAGAGAAAGATGTGCATTCTACCGGTGAGATGTTATACATGTGGTAAAGTTATTGGTGGTAAGTGGGTTCCATACCAAAATTGGATTAACGAAGGTCTGGATATGAAAGAGGCGCTTGATCGAACAGGATTAAAGAAGATATGTTGTAGACGAATGATGATGGGTCATGTAGAACTAATTGATAGTCTGTTAAAGTATGCAGATACAAAACAAGATATCTCTTCTGTTAACCTCATAACAGAATAATAGTAATCATTGATTTTTCATAATTTAAAAAAATTATGAAATTTGGTATTAAACATAAAATTATTGAGACATTATAATTTTCAAATGTTTAAATTTGAAATTTATTTTTCCGTTATTTTAATTTTCTCGGGGTATAATAAAGAAATGACGAAAACACGTAAAAGTCCGTCTCGAAAGTCACGGTCTCGTAAGGGGGCATCGTTGGCCCATCTTAAAAAGTTGGCAAAATCGCACGGTATCAGCCATTCAGGACTAAAGAAGTCGAGCCTTAAGGCAAAGCTTCGTTCGCACAAGGTTAAGATCCCCAAGCATCATTCGGCATCGAGGAAGAGCACTCCTTCTAGCCGGTCGAGCAGCAAGTCGGCTAAGCGCAAGTCGTCGAGGCGCAAGTCGCGCAAGTCGCGCAAGTGTGGTCCGGGCAGGACTCGCGATTTAGTTAGCCGACGTTGCCGAAAGAAGAAGTGCGGTCCGGGCAGGACTCGCGATGTAAAGAGCCGCCGTTGCCGAGCTAAGAAGAGCCGGCGAGTGTCCTCGTCCTCGTCTTCCTCTTCCTCGTCGTCCAAGCGCAAGTCGCGTAGCCGCAAGTCGTCCAAGCGCCGTTCGTCGAAGCGCAAGTCGCGTAGCCGCAAGTCGTCAAAGCGCCGATCGTCGAAGCGCAAGTCGCGTAGCCGCAAGTCGTCCAAGCGCAAGTCGCGTAGCAAGAAGTGCAAGAAGAGCCAGAGCCTAAACACCAAGACTGGTCTTTGCCGCAAGAGGTGCAAGAAGAGCCAGAAGCGTAGCCGTCGGTCGGGTCGTTGCGTTAAGAAGTAAATAAATATAAATACTTGATTTTAATGTTTTATCAACATTAAAACTTTTGAAAAGATGTAGGTTATTTTTAATCTTGTTCTTAGAGAAAATGACTACTAACTGTAACATTTCAAATTGTTTAGAACTTCAGTCATCCCGAATGCGCATTGAACCAAGAACCCAGAATGGAATAATCGTTTTGAATCCAGAAGCTCTCAATAGTAAATATGCCGAGGATTTTTATCCTATTGACTCTGGACGTAGATGGGGAAGTCGGGATCCAAAATTGTTCTCAGCATCTCACTCACAGAGTTTAACCTTTGATCGTCCACCGATTGACGGTAGAATTCCTCTTGAAAAAATTTCTACTGATAATAGTCTCGATCGTTATGGTAAAAATTATCGTACATATTCTGACATAAATGCCGGTCACATCACATATTATATAGATAAATCTATAAAAGATCCTTTCTTCAAACCTCTTTATGCGAATACAGTTCTTTCGACAGGTGAGATTTATAGAGATCCTATGGGATCTATTAAACCACAGTATGAACGACATCTTTTAGTCAAAAATGATCCAATAAACACACCTAGAAGTTCTTATAATGGATGTTTGTCATGGATGGAGGATAGTCAAGAACATAGAGAAGATCTTCTTTCAAATCAAATGCGGAAGCACAATCAACAACGATGGGAACCGAGGTGGAGTTAAATAATTTTGTGTTTCTAAAACTTTTTTGTTTTAGAATATCTTTCTCCTCAATTCACGAGTGTCTTATTATCTTCCAAGACCACCCAACATACGACCAGAACTCTTGCTAATAGGTGCCAGACGACGCTGCCATTGTTCAGAATTGGTTTTGCGCATCAATCGTTCAGATAATTCTGTACGATATTGAATAGCTCCTTCAAGGAATGCGTTCTCTGCCATCTTATGAATATTACCAGTATAAGGATTTCCCTTCTCAAAACCGGCTGGTATAGGTCCATAACTATCTGCAAAAGGTTGTGTATCTATGTTACTACGACATATATAGTTTGGCATTCGAATAGCATTAATGTCATCATAATAAAATCGAGTTTGACCTAACGCATCATCGTTGTATGAACGGTATGATGTACCATAACCAGTAAATCTAGGATCATATATATCTGATTCGTTAGGAATATATTCTGAAATATTCTCGCACATATAAGGTTCTAAAATACGGGGATCATGTTCCGTTCGTAATAACGCACCTGTCATTGGGTCTATTCGTGATGATGCTGGTGGAATCTGCTGTGTAAAAGAAATACCAATATTTGAATTTATTGGTTCTACAATTTCACTTCTCGTATAGACACCTGGTTGTATAGTTTGAGTAAACAAATTTTGATTATATCTTTTCATTGAAGGATCCATAGACAATCCCGGTGTTGATAAATTGGAAGGTAGACCATAATCAAACAGTTGATCAGGATTGTACCCCCATGAAGTTTCAACGTCTCCTGAACTTATACTAGGAACATTAAATGTTCCCATGTCAGTATGATGATCATGATGTTTTGTATTAATATGCGCACCTCCATATCTATGTCTATCTTTTCCAGTATATTTTTCGGTGAATTCTTCACGATCAGATATTATATAACCTGAACGATGCAAGTCCGTATTACCCTGTTCGTTGATCTGAGGATATGTAACGAGATTCGTACCCTTCCAGTAACTAAGATCTGCAAGAGGTGGTACTATAACTGGTTGAATCTTTGTTTTGGGATTTGCCTGTCCAACTAGCATCTGGTTTGGTGAAGTCCAATTAGGATTATTAAAAACACCAGCTGACACTCCGCTAACGCTATCTAATAGTGTGTTACCATTATCATAAATTTTTTGATAATCATCTATCGGGGTTGGAATCTGGTAATTTATTCTCGTAACATCTGATGGAGTTTGAGTTTGGTAATTTATTCTCGTAACATCGGATGGAGTATAATTTTCTGCTCTGAATCTTTCCATGTTGTTCTTTTGTATGTAGTAAAGAATAATTATAAATAGAAGAGAAAGAAGTAGAAAAAGTGTGCTAAATGGAAAACCTATTGTAACTAAAATCATAAAAATGAAGATCACTAATCTACTCAAAGAATTCATTTGCTCTGCAAGACTCATTCCATCTAGCGGAATAAGAGATTGTGAGCAGAAAAGGTTTGAAATATTTTCTATCCAGAACTTATTTTTCTGACACTTCATCATTTTTAGTTATTAGGAACAAATTATTGTAAATCCGCAAAAATAAAAGTGAAAACTAGAAAATACAAAGTATAAATGATGAAATCTTACCGATAAACAATGACTGAAAATCAGAAAAAGAGTAAGTATACTTTCACTCTTATGGGAGTAAATGTTGCACGTGTAAACAACACGTATGGCATAGAAAACCGTTCAAATGACCTAATTGAAGAAAAGAATTCTGGAAATACGACAAAACTTACTGAATTAAACACCGATAAGGGCACACCTGAAGTAATATCGTTCCTTGATGAATCAAAAAAATTACACACTTGTCACGTATCTATGATAGATTTTGAATCTAGAATGGATGTAAATCTACTCCGATTTCATTGTTATTGGTGCACTCAACCGTTTGATACGCGTCCCATAGGCTGTCCAATCAAGTACATTCCGAGTCAAGCTGAGAAAAAATACCATTCTCATATCAGTAGAGATACTTATACTATCAAAGAAAACATTACCGAGAAGCGTCGTTTGCTAACTAAAAATAATGAACAAATTTCTTTGAAAATTGGAGAATATTATGAAACGGATGGAGTATTTTGCTCTTTTAACTGTTGTCAGGCATGGATAAATGACAATAAGCACAATAGAATGTATGATTTGTCAAGTACTCTTTTAGCAAAAATGTATAACACTATGATGGGTACAAAGATGATAGTAATTGGACCTGCACCACATTGGCGTCTTTTAGAGCAATATGGAGGTCATTTAAATATCATAAAATTCAGAGATAGTTTCAATAAGATAGACTATGAATGTCATGGAAATACTAAATCCATTCCAAAGTTTCTTCCTATCGGAACTCTGTTTGAGGAGAAGATAAAATTTTAGGATATCGCAAAATAGATTTTGATTTATTATAATATTATTATTATAATATTATAATAAATGACTACTAGAGAAAGTTGTCTTGAACTAAAAGATCTAAGAGAAGCAGGATATAAAAACCTTCAACATTGGGTGGAAACACCTGGTAATGTATATACTGGAAAGTGTCAAGGAAGGTTCACTACTATTCGTAACGAAGATGGAGACGGAGACGAAGGATTATTCTATTACACTCTTAAACAGAGCAAGTGGTATAATCCTTTTGGAGATAATCCAGATGTGAAAACATCTCTTACTTTATATGTAAAACATCTTTTTGAATCTGATCTTATTTATGATATCGACGAGTTGAAAGGTAAAAATTTAGGATGCTTTTGTCATAAACCACGTAAGGTATGGAGTAGAGCAGAATGTCATAATCAGGTACTCGTTGATATTCTTAATAAGTGTTATGAGCCGGTTGAGGAAATGATAAAAAAGAAAAAAGAGGAAGAATCTCTAGACGACATGATATCACCAAAATCGGTAATAACTCTTACATTTGGAGATGCTGCCGAAAATAATGTTGGAATGGAGAAGATAGGAAAAACACTTGAAAAAGGACAAGGTTTTAACCTTGAGGATCTTAATCATATGAAAACAAATATGGAGCGTCTCGGCGTAAATTGTAAATTAATTAACCTATCAGATTTTCTTCCATCAGAATATACATCAGACGCGTCTCTTCATGCATACGTCCTTGTTATGGACCAAGCTGCAACAAAATTGGTCCAAATAGCGACACATACAACAACAATAACACAACGTGATATGTTCAAAGAACAACTAAGACTCAAATACGATAAAAAGGCACTTATGCGCGGAAGAGTTGTAAACAAACACGCAAGATGGAATGTGTGTTTTGATGAGAACAGTCGTGCAGCCGATTACGAAAAAGGTAAGGGTACAATAGTGGGGTATAATGAAGTGCCTCTTATGAAAGGGGTTCGTGATCAATTTAAAAAATTATTGGGAAACAAAGCAGCAGATTTAAAAGTCGAGTCGAACTACTATTATGATACTACAAAATGCGGTATTGGTTGGCATGGTGATTCGGAACGAGTAAAAGTGATTGCTATGCGTCTAGGTCTAGGAGATGATTATATGCCTATACACTTTCAATGGTACTTCCAGAGACAGCCTATAGGTGATAGAATCACGATTCCGCTCAAGCCTGGTGATATGTATGTTATGTCAGAAAAAGCAGTTGGGACTGATTGGAGGAGACAAGTAATTCCTACTCTACGCCATGCTACTGGGTGCGATAAATTTCTGAAAAATTAAATGAACTGAATTTGGAATAGTATAATTTTCTAAACTTTGAAAATTATACTAATAAACAGAATTATTAAGGTTAACTTATTGTTCTTTTAGGGAGAAAAGGAGTAGAACGCCCAGGTGGAGATAGAGATCTAGATCGGTAAGAGACATGAGTAGAATGCCGAGACGGAGATCGAGATCGATCTCGATCTCGAGAAGGATGAGAAGGTGAGGGAGATCGAGATCGAGATCGAGATCGAGATCGAGGAGGAGATTGAGGCAATAAATCTATAGGAACAACTGGTTGAGTAAATAATGTTATATCTGTAGCATTAAACGTAAACACTTTATTAAACGAAAGATAAGAAGAATATGATCTCTCATTACCAAAAAATTCGATATCAAGAGGATGGTCTTCCGTTTCGTATGGACATTTACTAAAAAATGGTTGAGAAATATGGAATATGTCTACGCAATTTTTAAATGGAGGAGTGGGACGTTCTAAATCACCTGCTTCTTCTAATACTCTAAAACCAAGATGTTTTAGAAACTTTCGGTATCTTTGAGAATGTAAATTGCCGGCGTATATAATAATATTATGAGGTTCTGCCGGTTCGTCGGTTGGTCTTTTATAAGGATTATCTTTGTTATTGATTTTAAATGTTTTAAATATACGTGCCAAAAGGTATGCATCGGATATAAGAGCATTAAAAAATATAAATCCTTTAATAAAAATTATATTTATTGAGCGGATTAGTTTTTCAATGTCTTCACAACTCAATGGAGGTGCAATAACTCCATATTCATCTGTCGTAAGATGCATAATATAGTTATTAATACGGTCACCCATACTCAAAACGTTTTTCGAATGTTCTGCCAATTGTTTATAATCAACCATACTAAGTAGAACATCCAATTCTTCTTGGATAAATATATTTAGCAAGGGTTTTATTGCTGTATGCATCACACTTATTTCTTTTGAAAGTAAGTGAAAATTACGTAGTTGATCATACCAAAATTTTTTATAGTTTAATTTTGTGTTTTTGTTATCATCAAAAAGCGCCAAAAAATCTAGAAAACTCCTCCATCTTTCAACAAATCTAATTATATTAGTTAGAATTTTAATATCATCAAATCTGGTTAAACTAAAATGGCTACGGCCACGTTTATATTCTTTAAGTTTGAGTTTCACGTCCGGTACAAAATTCAATATTGCAGTTTGAAATAGGGATCCCGAGTTAGTTCCCCCATTAACGTCACCTTGTCTAATATCAAAAAAATGCATTCTTGCAGTATCGCAATACTGATTATAAATACGTGACGGTCCTACACATTTGGAAAATAAATTTCTTAAAATACTTAAACGATAATTACTGTAATCGTGTTCTGGATGTCCTGGTATTTTAAAAGCCTGCATTTCAAGATAAAAATCACTGAAAGCAATTGAATTCGGAAAATGATCCAATAATAATTTTTCAATGCTAACATTATGTAGATCTCCAATTTTAGGATAATCTATTTTTGCAGAATGCCTTTCCCCCCAAATGTATACTGCCTTTTTGTATTTACTACTCCAATGATATGTAAGATTGAACGGGCCTCCAACAAAATCAATTCTACTGGGTTTTTGTGCGTTTGTTTTATTACTAATAAGTCTTGCAAGGACATGTCTTTTGTTTCCACGCATATATCTTGTACTAGTACATGTTCTTAATGATTCTTCCGTACAAGCAATTTGTAAGTCTTTACTAAAATAATCAATTATTGAAGTATTATAAGTTTCTATTAATATTTTACACATCTCTTCGCATGTTTGTCTGAACCTTGGTTGATAATAACGAATAGTTCTTAAATCACTTAAATCAACTGGTTCAGGTGAACTCATATCTTTATCAGGAGAACTCGGTTCACCTGGTTCAGGTGAACTCATATCTTTATCAGGAGAACTCGGATCAGCTGGTAAAGTTTTATCAACACGATCAAAATTATATAACCAAGCACCAATATACTGGTTAGGTTGCGATTGTTGGACACCCGTCATATCTGCCATAATTTTGAAAACTATTTATAATAAACAAATTTATTTTAAAATAATAAATATTTTTAGAATATTTAACCAAATTGTTCGTATTTAAAGATTAACTATCTGTTATTAACGAAGATAATGGACAAATCTTATGTATTAGAGTTAATACGGTTCGTTCCAAAGGAGGATGGTGAAAATATGAATTCTGTTCATGTTGGTTATATGAATGTGAAATTTAATACAAAAAAAGATGCATGTGATTATTACGAAAAATGTAATCCTCATCTTAGACCTTTAAATGCATACGGAGATTATAAGAGTGATTGGGATCCTGAAACTCAATTGTTATATATTGTTCGTAGGTATTATGGTCTTTTCGCATCTATTCCTCCTTTTCCAGGTCTCGAATTGCCTTTTAACGGTAATATGTACATGCATTTCTAAAAATAATTATAAATTCACACCGTATAGTGTGAATTTAGTAAATCTTATTTCTTTTGTAGGTGTTCTAAATCGTTTGTCTTATACGTATAGAGATCGTTCGAACATTTTTCAAGTGTATCAATCTTGAAGTATATCTTCCATTTATACAATTTTATATATATATATATATAAAATAATTTATATATATAAAGATGTCCGAAGGAGGTTTTCATTTTATTTTGAAAAATATAATAATCACTTCTCCCTATACGATATGTCAATGTGGAATATTAGCAACAATTGTAACAGGTGATCCTAAGTATATATTATTTAGTGTTTTATTACTTATTATGGGTGATGGTTTTAACGCTCTTGAGAAGAAAATTTCTAAACAGATATTGGGTAGTGATTCTAGTGTGGGTAAACGTCCAAGTGGATGTGGAAATGGACAATCCACGACTAACTGTACTGGTTGTGGTATATTTTCATCATGTGGAGTCGAAAGTAAGACTTGGGGAATGCCTAGTGGCCATGCACAGATAACTTCGTTTGCAGCAACTTTCTGGACGCTGTATGTTTGGTTAAAATATAGGAAAGAGACCGATCCTGAAGCAAAAAGAATCGCAAAAATCAAAGCAATTGCGAGTACAACGATTATGTGGACATTAGCTGCCGGAGTATGGTCGCAACGAGTTATCTCAATGTGTCATTCCATTCCTCAAATTATTGTAGGAGTTCTAGCTGGGATGATTTTAGGTTTTATTGGTTATTTTATATCGACATTTATCATAAAAGATATGCCACCGTTAAAATTATGCGCATAATTTAAGAATCTGAAAAAAATCATACTATTTAGTATGAATTCATATTCTTTAAAGACGAAGACTTAAACTATAATCTACACACTCTAATGGGTCTGAAATTCCTGCATTTCTTAATAGAAAACTCAGACGAACTAGAATTACAGCGATAAAATAGGAACCTTTCTGAATCGCATTTTGTCTTCCTGAGTGGGGATATGTAGCATGCTTTGCTATTTGTAGAGAATCGTTGCGTAGTCTAGAAAATGGATGATCATCGCCATCCATAACTTGATTCATCATTTCTTTTAATGGATTTTCCGAACTTGCATATGGAGATACCCATTTAATAATCTCACTGTTAGTTAATCCTTTGACTCCGCATTGGTAACCACGGTCTACCGTCGGGCAATCGTCGATAGACAATCCAGAATCCGTAAGATAAACGCTTTCGTCCTTATTTTTCAAGATCCACTGAAAGGCTATATTCATGAAATATCGCATTTGGTCCGTACTGAGAGAGTGCACTTTATCCAGCAGATCAAAAATAGTGCTTGACATTGTCAATTCTAATTTCTTTCTAAATAGTTTACTCATAATCTCAATTTTATTCAGTAGACTATTTAAAGATTTTCTTTCAATACTTAAAATGCGTGTTCTCGTTTTAGGAAGTCAGGGTCTCATTGGTAAAAATCTTCAGGATCTAGTTAGAGATGATAAGGATAATGAATGGTTTTTTGCTGGACGTTCAGACGCGAATTTATTAGTTCTAAGTGAAGTTGAGAAATTGTTTGACATGTGTAGTCCCACACATGTCATCAATCTAGCTGCTTACGTTGGTGGATTATATAAAAACATGACAAATGGTGTTGAGTTCTTTGAAAGAAATATTTTAATCAATATGAATGTGATGAAGGCAAGTGTTTATGTAGAAAAATTGATATCAGTTATGTCTACATGTATTTTTCCAGATGATATTCAATATCCAATTACCGAAGACAAACTTCATCTAGGACCGCCTCATCCGTCTAATGAAGGATATTCTTATGCAAAAAGGATGATCGATGTACTCAGTAGAAACTATAATAACCAGTATGGAACAAAATTTGTCACTGTTATTCCTGGTAATTTATATGGTCCTTATGATAATTTCAAGATAGAAGATGCTCATGTAATCCCTGCTCTGATGCACAAAATGAAGATCGCCAAATCTACTGGTGAGCAACTGGTTGTTTGTGGTTCAGGCAAGGCTCTTAGACAATTTACACACGCATCAGATTTGTCTAGATATCTGGTATGGATGCTGACTAACTATAACGATAAGGACCCTTTAATTGTTAGCAGTGAAGATGAATACAGTATATCAGATGTTGTTAACATTCTATGTAAAGAGCTTGCATACGACAAGGAGATTATTTGGGACACTAGTAAAAGCGATGGACAGTTAAAGAAAACAATTTCGATTGATAAATTGAAGAGATTGCATCCAGATGTTCATTTTCGTACTCTACAAGAGGGTCTAAAAGAAACGGTACAATGGTTTCTAAATTCTTCAGATTCTTGTCGTAAGTAAGAATATAACTCTAACACTTTTGGAAAAAGACAAATATTGTGTAAAGTAAATAATTTCATTTATTATAATAAATGAAATCACCCAAGAGGAGGTCACCAAAGAGGAGGTCACCAAAGAGGAGGTCACCAAAGAGGAGGTCACCAAAGAGGAGGTCACCAAAGAGGAGGTCACCAAAGAGGAGGTCACCAAAGAGGAGGTCACCAAAGAGGAGGTCTCCAAAGACGAGAACGAGGAGTAAAAGGAGGAGTAAGAGGAGGTCTCCCAAGAGGAGAACGAGGAGTAAAAGGAGGAGTAAGAGGAGGTCTCCCAAGAGGAGAACGAGGAGTAAAAGGAGGAGTAAGAGGAGGTCTCCCAAGAGGAGAACGAGGAGTAAAAGGAGGAGTAAGAGGAGGTCTCCCAAGAGGAGGTCTGGGAGTATATGTTGGAAAGGATACCATCGAGTCAAAGGTACTCGTCCATATTCAAAAGGTAGTTGCGCTAGAAACAAATGAAAATAATTTGTATTTAAAGATTTCTATCTAATAATTAGAGAAAATGCAAATTTTTGTAAAAACATTGACCGGTAAAACAATTACTCTGGAGGTAGAGTCTTCTGATACCATTGAAAATGTAAAAGCAAAGATTCAAGATAAAGAAGGGATCGAGCCTGGACAGCAACGTCTTATATTTGCAGGTAAGCAACTAGAAGACGGGAGAAC
>Ga0209358_10000027_pt1 | contig 150743 bp, 197 predicted proteins | sample LauGreFa1BDMLBSN_2_FD_187574 | JGI IMG/M metagenome (GOLD analysis project Ga0209358, IMG submission 187574) | Freshwater lake microbial communities from Lake Michigan, USA - Fa13.BD.MLB.SN (SPAdes) (version 2) | ecosystem: Environmental > Aquatic > Freshwater > Lake | place: Lake Michigan... | reverse complement strand
GATTGACTGGTCTTACAGGACCCACCGGCGCGACGGGCGTTGATGGTGCTACTGGCGCTACAGGACCACAAGGACCCGCAGGTATTGCAGGTGATATAGGTGCTACTGGTCCAATTGGAGCCACTGGATTGACGGGTGATACTGGCGTCGCAGGACCTACGGGAGCGACAGGTCTAACTGGAGCGACAGGTCTAACTGGAGCGACAGGTCCACAGGGCCCAGCAGGTGATACAGGTGGTATAGGTGCTACTGGTCCAATCGGTGCAACTGGACTCACAGGTGCTGGTACTACAGGAGCGACTGGTGCTACTGGTCCACAAGGCGCTACTGGTGTGACTGGCGCAACAGGTGTTCAGGGTGCTACAGGGGCAACTGGTAGTGGTGCGACAGGTGCCACTGGAGCCTCAGGCACTAACGGAAGTGACGGCGCAACTGGTGCTACTGGACCTCAAGGTGCCACTGGCCCAGCCGGATTAGGCACAGTGAATACTACTCTCGTCACTACTTCAACTTATACTGTTCAACCTAGTGATTATTATATAGGCGTCAACTACAATGGCAATGTGACAATCACTGTTCCAACTACTACAGATGGCAGAATGATTATTATCAAAGATGAAAGTGGTAACTGCTCAAATAATCCAATACTTGCTTTAGGAACAATAGATAATGATATCAATGGTTTCAATCTACAAATAAATAACGGAGCGATAGCCATGATTTATCGTTCTGGCTGGAGAATCGTATAATGACTTACCTTTTCAACGCAAACACTAATGCGAATGTTGTAGACAGTATTGTCCTTACAGCAAATATACAAAATAATAGCACTGTAGTATCTACAGCTAATCCATTTCCCGTTACAGGTAATATAGTTGTTACTGGGGGCAATATTGCTGGCATCACATCAAATGTCACAGTAGTAGATGGCGGCGGCAGTTTGACGATTGATGGCAATGTCGGCATTACCGGTAATGTTGATATCGGCACCATGCCTAATGTCAACGCTGTTGTATCAGGTAATGTTGGTGTAACTAGTTTAGGTAATGTTGATCTAACAGGCAATACACTACCAGTAAGTGGTAACATCAACGCAAACATCACAGGTGGTAATGTAACTGTAGCTCAAGGTACGGATCCTTGGACAATTGAAGGTAATGTAAACGCTACATTAAATGGTGATGCTAATGTTGTTATCTCTGGGTTCAGTGGTGCAACAAGTGATGCGTTTGGTAGATTGCGTGTTAGTGAGCCATATACATTGTTTGATACTAATAGTCGCTATTACGACCATAATCAATTTTCTACTGCTACTTCAGGCACCGCTAATGTAGTGTACGTAGAGAATCAAAGTAGTTTTCAACTTAATGTAGGAAGTGCTAGCGGAGATTCAGTAATACGTGAAACAATGAAAGTGTTCCCTTATCAACCAGGTAAGAGCCAACTAACATTGCTTACATTTTGTATGAACACTCCAAAGACAAATCTACGCCAGCGTGTGGGATTGTTTGGTGCTAATGATGGCGTGTTCTTTGAGAATGATGGCACATTTAACTATGTGGTTATTCGCTCAGGATCTACTGGTATAGAAGAACGAGTAAGACAAGATGCTTGGAATGGTGATAGATTAAACGGTGCAGGCGGGGCAAATAATCCTTCAGGAATCACACTATATCCAGACCGTACACAGATTTATTATGCCGATGTTGAGTGGTTGGGTGTAGGTAATGTACGTGTGGGATTTATCATTAACGGTGTGTATATTCTATGCCACACATTCCAACACGCTAACCAAACCGGTAATACCAAAGTGTATATGACTACTGCTACATTGCCTATTCGTTATGAGATAACTAATACAGGCGCAACTAGCGGTGCTAGTATGATGACGCAGATTTGTAGCACAGTTATCAGTGAAGGTGGCTATAATAGTTTTGGTACTACACAGACCGCAGGTACCGGAACTACAACAAAAAGATTATCTACAGGTGGCGTTTATTATCCGGTAGTGAGCATCAGACTTGCTCCCACTAGATTGGACAGTATTGTTTTCCCTAGACAGATTGATGTATTGAGTACCAGTGTAAACTATTATCGTTGGACATTGTTACAAAATGCCACATTGACCGGAGCCACTTTTGCAGGAACCAGTCCAACTGGCACTGTGCAATATGATTTGGCTGCAACTGCTATCAGTGGCGGTATAGAAATACAAACAGGATATGCTAGTGCCAGAGAGTTGACACAGTTGAGTGCTACAGATTTCTTCCAGTTCCAATTGGGAAGAACACTAGCGGGTGTTAGTGATGTAGTTACATTGGCATTAGCCGCAACCTCACCCAACGCTGATGTATTGGCTGAACTAGGCTGGCAAGAATTGACTTGATGTGAAGCATAAGACTTACCAACAAATAATAACTATAAGGTGAGAAAAAATGAAGAAGTTTTTGATAATTATACCATTGATATTATTAGCAGGGTGTGAATCTAAATACCGCTATGAATGTCAAGACCCTCAAAATTGGGGTAAACTTGAGTGTAGTAACGAAGTATGTAAGGCTGAAGGAACTTGTACCAGTGATGTATTGGGCCGTAGTATGGAACAATCATCAAGTATTGAACCATCAACAGAAACTTCAGAAGAAACTACTGAGCCATGCTCACCCGCAATAAGTAGTGATGAAGGCAATACTGAAACAGAAACAACAGAAGAAGTTCCTACAGCAAAATTACATATGAAGAAGCCAAGCAAACTTGATATCGTCATGGATCCAGAAGGTGATGAATATGAGGCTCTAGTTAGAACTCCAGCAAGTATTGAAGAAGAAGTTTTGACGATGAATACAGTAGTTGATACAGCAGCACACAACGCTGCTATAAAGTAAGAGGTTTATATGGGACAGAGATATACAGAAGCAGAACTAAATGCTAGAATGCGATTTTCAATCGGCATATTGCTTGCCGTTTGCTTAGTCGGTATTGTGTTCGTAGTTCTATACTCATTGATTTTTGTGACACAACCAATCGGTCAGCAAAGTCCTAACGATGCTGAATTCTTCAAGTTGATCACACCAATCGCAACATTTCTTACAGGCATATTGTCTGGCATCATGCTAGGCAAGACTGACAATAGAGATGAGAAGAAAGATGGTCCAGAGCAGCCAGAACTTGGCCCAGCAAAAGAACCATTAGAACTAATGGATGAAGCAGACGATCACATAGCATGAGCCTAAAAAGTTTACAAACTAAAATAGGTATAGCAGCCGATGGTGCTTGGGGTCCAGGCACATTCAAAGCAGCAATGGCATATTATAAATTGTCACCTGCTAGAGCAGCACATTTCTTTGCTCAAACAGCACATGAGACAGGTGGATATAAGGCATTCACTGAAAATCTAAACTACAATGCTGCTGGATTGATAGGAACATTCAAAAAGTATTTCCCAGATATGGCAACAGCAAATCGCTATGCTAGACAGCCAGAAAAGATTGCTAACCGTGTATACGCAAGTCGCATGGGCAATGGTCCAGAAGCTAGCGGAGATGGCTGGCGCTATCGTGGTCGTGGTGCATTACAGTTGACAGGCAAAGATAACTATGCAGCATTCGCAAAGTATTGCAATCGTCCCGATGTGATGAGCAATCCAGACATTGTTGCTACTGAACTAGCATTTGAGAGTGCGATGTTTTTCTTTGAAAGAAATAAGTTATGGGCTATTTGCGATCAGGGTATTACTGACGCAGCAATATTATCATTGACTAAAAAGATCAATGGTGGCACACATGGTCTTGCTGATCGTAGCGAGAAAACAAAAAAATACTTTATGTGGACAGCGGGGGCAGCACCCGTAGTGGCAGTTTCAGCACCTCAAGCAACAGCACCAAGTGCACCGGCTGCACCAGCAATGGTAGTAACACCAGACATGCAACTTAGCCCACATTTCAAACTAAATGAGTTTACAAAAAGTGAAACAGCAATCAGAAAACGCATCGACAACACACCAGGACCAGCACACGCAAAAAATCTCAAATTGGTATGCGAGAAAATCCTTGAACCAGTTCGCAATCATTTTGGCAAGCCTGTTCGTATTAACAGTGGTTATCGCGGCCCCGCTCTTAACGCTGCCGTCGGCGGAAGCAGCAAGAGTCAGCATTGCAATGGACAGGCAGTAGACTTTGAGATTGATGGATTACCTAATCCAGAATTAGCAAAGTGGGTTGCAGAGAATTGTGAGTTCGATCAAATCATACTTGAGTTCTATGATCCAAAAGAAGGTCCTAACAGTGGTTGGGTTCATGCCAGCTACGCAGAAGGTGCTAATAGAAAACAGAAACTAACTGCTGTGACAGAGAAGGGTAAAACAGTTTACAAGCCAGGTTTTGTCGTCTAAATACTGGTATGGCACAAGCCGACACATTAGTAAAACAACCATATGTAAAAACAGTTTTCAAAACTCAACAAGAGTTAGATGACTTTGTAAAGTGTTGTGATCCTGATACCGGTTATCTATATTTCATGGATAACTTCTTTTACATACAGCACCCTACACGCGGAAGCATGTTGTATCATCCATATCAATATCAAGAACGCTTGATACATACCTATCATAATTATCGCTATTCAATCGCACTTATGCCTCGTCAGAGTGGTAAGTCAACAAGTGCTGCTGGATATCTATTATGGTATGCTATGTTTGTACCCGACAGCACTATATTGATCGCCGCACACAAATATACAGGCGCGCAAGAAATCATGCAACGTATTCGTTATGCATATGAAAACTGTCCTATGCATATCAAAGCAGGCGTGACTACTTATAATAAAGGTAGTTTAGATTTTGAGAATGGTAGCCGCATCGTATCAGCCACGACAACTGAAAATACTGGTCGTGGTATGTCTATCTCATTGTTATATCTTGACGAATTCGCATTCGTTAGACCAACAATCGCAGAGCAATTTTGGACATCAATTACTCCAACATTGTCAACAGGTGGTAAGGCTATCATCACTAGTACCCCAAACAGTGACGAAGATCAGTTCGCATTAATATGGAAGGGTGCTAACAAGACAGAAGATGAATTCGGTAACAAGACAGATGTAGGTGTAAACGGATTCAAGGCATATAGATCATATTGGAACGAACAGCCCGGTCGTGATGAGAAGTGGGCTGAAGAGATGAAGAGTCAGTTAGGTCTTGATCGTTTCAATCGTGAAATCGGCTGTGAGTTCATTATAGCTGACGAAACACTAATCAATCCTAACACTCTAATTCAACTAGAAGGTATAGAACCTATACATCGTATGGGTCAAGTACGCTGGTATAAAAAACCAGAGAAAGGTAACATCTACGTGGTCGCACTAGATCCAAGTCTTGGTACAGGTAGTGATCCAGCAGCTATTCAAATATTTGAAGCAAATACAACTACACAGATAGGTGAGTGGAAGCATAATAAGACAGAGATTCCTCAACAGGTTAAACTACTAGCCGATATCAACAAGTATATCGTAGAATGCACGGGAGACCCCAATAGTCTTTACTATAGTTTAGAAAATAACAGTATAGGCGAAGCAGCCCTCATCTCTTTAAATGAATTCGGGGAGACAAATATCCCGGGTATTTTCTTTAGTGAGCTTGGTAAAAAACGTAAAGGATTTAATACGACACACAAAGTAAAATTGACCGCTTGTGCTAAATTTAAAACGCTATTAGAAAGTAAAAAGATGAAATTGCATAGTCGTTCACTAATTTCAGAACTTAAAAACTTTGTAGCATTAGGCGGGAGTTATAGTGCTAAAATAGGAGAAACAGACGATCTGGTCATGGCTACATTATTGATTGTTCGTATGTTACAGCAATTAACTGATTTCCATTATGATCTAGGAAATCAAATGCGTGACCACGATGAGATCATACAGCCATTACCCTTCTTTGCTGTATTGAGTTAGGTCTTTTGGACTAAATATTACTATGGCCATAAGTTTAGAAAGTTTAAAGTCAGACCTCTATGATATGCTTGAAAGTAGAGGTTACGATCCTAAAGGATTGGATAGCACAGGTAAAGAAACACCTAATCCTGAAGAAAGTGATGTGATTCGTTTTGAGTTAAAAGACCAAAACGGTATATCAGCAGGTCAGGGTTGGATAGGGGTAGAACTCAAAAAGAATCGCGCTGAAGATAAAAAGAACATAGTACTTTGGATAGATCCTAAATTGATGAAAAGTCCGGAGTTTGAGACATTTTTCAATTTATTACGTGGTTGGAAGCGCGATAAGAATGCAGGTTTTGAACTAAAGACAAACAAAGGCCAATTAGTGCATGATATGAAAAAGAGGACGATTATGAAAGAGAAAGAAAAACTAGAAGAGGGTTATTATCCTCTAGGTAAAAAATCAAGTTACAGCGATAATGTTCCAACTGTAAAGATTATTCTTCAACATACTCGTCAACTTGAAGAGGGTGAACAACGCTTTCGCAATATCGCAAGAATTTTCGTAGAGAATGCACACGGTGAAAGATTCTTGATTCCAACCAATCGTCCTGGTCTAGCAAGAGTATTTGCACGCCATATCGCAGAAGGTGGTACACCTTATGATGATAAAGCAAAACATATCAGCACACTTGTAGAAGAATACACAAAGATGGCAGGATTCGTTCGAGCCACACGTAATGGTCAGTTCAACGAGTCAGCACAACGTTTGGTCAATGAAGGTGTTTCGCATTATCAAAACTTACGCGAAACATTAAGTAGAATGACTACTCATAAAGGTTATGTAAAATACTTTGAAAGTTATACACCTGTATTAAATGAAGAGTCAGATGAAAATTCATTGAACGAATTGTTTGTGAGAGAAACACTAGACCCACGTATTGAAAGCGTATTACCAATATTAAGTCGTTTATCAAAGAACTTAAACGAAATGAATGAAGTTAAAGAATTAGACAAATGGGCACAAAGTTTGATTGAAGGCGGCGACGGCGGCGAAGCAAGTGAAGAAACTGATGGCGATACAGCAGGTAATGCAGGCGAAGGTGGCGCAGAAGATGTAACACCAAACATAAGTGAAAGTATTCCAAAACCAAAATACGATGAGTGGCCTGACGATGAAATCAAAATTTTGAGGCCAGAACTATATAATAAGGGCGGCAAAATTGTTGATTACGCTGGAAACGAATACGAACAAGTAGAGGTAAAATTACCTCTCAGCACTAAACGTGAAATACAATATGTGCCAAAACAAAAATCTGAGCCAAAATCTGAGCCAGATTCCGAAAAAAAAGAGCCACCTAAAAAGCCACACATACCTGGACCAAAAGAAAGATATGCAGAAGCAGAGGAAGTCAGTCAAAAAAAAATGGCTGACACTAATGAAGTAGCCGAAGTTATTTTTCAAAGTTTAAAAGGTGAGAAAGGTTTAAACAGCAACGACATTTATAGCATCATTGATGAATATGAAAGTTTAATGGATGATGAAGGCTATGAAGTAGCAACTGATGACGTTGCACAGATATTGATGGACAAACTCAATATCACTAATGAAACTAAACTTGATAGTACAACTAAATCATTGGCAGTTCCTGCTGATAAAATGTTAGATGAAGCACCAGGCGCAGAAACATTAAAGCATAATCAAAATACAGTTAAGTCAAATCTTGACGCATTTGATTTGGATGAAGATTTTCGCTATTATTATCCTGGAGCAACAAAAGCCTCAATAAAGAAAAAAGCAAAAGGATTACATCATGGAATCAAAGAGTCAGGAACCGGCGATGCACCTATTGAAAAAATGTCAGATAGTGATTTAGCAGATTATTTAGGTGTCAGTGTTAAGTTCGTATCACAAAATCGCAAGAAAGCAGAACAAGCAGCTAGAGATAAGACAGATGATAATATAGATGAATCTAGCTTGCCTGGCTTGCAAACACTACCATATAAAATACAACCAAGTGATGGCAAACCAAAAATTAAAACTCTCCCACATGAGATAAAATCAAGTGATGGTACACCAAAAATTAAAAAATTACCATATGAAGTTCCTGCAGGTGAGTATAAAAAAATTAAGGAACAAGATGAAGGTTACAGAGAAATAAGTAATTTAAATGATTTTAAAACTGGAACAATCGGTTCAGTTGTTCAATATAAAGATGGAAAATTTGGATTTAAGTATGGTGATAAATTAAGTCCACAAAAATTTACCAGTAGACGAGATGCAGACAACGCACTGTACGCACATCACAAGCGAGGTGTAGCGGAAGATATTGACAATTTAAATACTGCCCAACAAAGCGCACAAATGCAAAAGCAAGGCGGCGAACTCAAAATACCTAAACAAGATTTTGATAGTATGTCACAAGGTTATTCAATTGACAAAGGCATGCAAAAAGATATCAAAGCATCTACCGACAAAGAAGGTAACATTGATGCTACAAAACTATTGTCAAAAGGTGTTGATAGAATGATGCCTGCTATGGGCGGTGCTGTAAGAGACCTCAATAAAGTTTATTACAGAGACATGCCGGGCAATCTTCAAAACAGACAAAAACGTGATCCAGAAGGATTTAAAAAAGAGTATGATGCACTTGATCCAGAATCAAGAGTCGAAATTGATAAGCAGTTAGCAATTAATCCTGCACAAGCCAAAGCAAATTATAAAGCACAGCAAGGCGCAGCAGACAAACAAATGACTGATATGGGTTATTCAAAATATGGATATAACTATAATAGTCAACCAGTTGTTGGAAGAATTAAAAACGCAGGTGCATGGGTAAAAGATAAGTTTAACGAAGAAGATGAAGAAGTATCAGAAGATTTAGATGCTAACCAAAAGCGTGTAGGACAATTAGGTCCAACTGAAAAGGTAGGACCAAAAGGAGCAGTAGGAAAATTAGTAGGTGCAAGCGAAAGTATAATTTATGATGAGCATAAATTATTACTTGATCGTATCACAAAACTAGCAGGAAAATAAAATGGCACACTTTGCAAAATTAAATGAAAATAATGTAGTCACTGAGGTCATTGTAGTTGATGACAATGAATTACTTGATAACGGAGTAGAAAGCGAAGCAAAAGGCATTGCTTACTGTGTAGCACAGCACGGTGGTAACTGGAAACAAACCCATCAACTAGGCATGATACGCGCTAACTTTGCCGACGTAGATTTTACCTATGACGCTTCACGCGATGCATTCATTTCCCCAAAACCATATGATAGTTGGGTGTTAGATGAATCAGTCTGTAGATGGACAGCTCCAACAGCTATGCCTACTGATGGCAAATCATATATATGGGATGAACCAAACTTAGTTTGGAAGGACTCAGCATTGTGGGATGAAGTAAAATTAATTTGGAAAGAATAAATTTTTAATTTGGTCAAATAGATATATTTTTTACATCCATAACAAGTATAAGTACATTGACACATATTGATTTTATTGTATAATATCAGTATGTGTCAAGTTGTCTCCGACAACTAACACAAAACACATTTAGGCTCAACTTAGGCATACAACAAAGGAGATTATACTATGGCAAGTCTAGCAGATATCCGTGCCCGTCTCGCGGCACAAGAAAGTAAGAAGTCAGGTCAGGGTCAACGCACCCAGTCAGATAACGCAATCTACCCACACTGGAATATGGAAGAAGGCACTACTGCCACTATTCGTTTCCTTCCAGACGCAAATAGTTCAAACACATTTTTCTGGGTAGAACGTCAGATCATCAAGTTGCCGTTCAATGGTATCAAGGGTGATCCAAACATGAAGCAAGTAGTTGTACAAGTCCCATGCGTAGAAATGTATGGCGATAACTGTCCTATCTTGGCAGAAGTACGTCCTTGGTACAAAGATGATACTCTCAAAGAAATGGCTAACAAGTATTGGAAGAAGCGTAGTTATTTGTTTCAAGGTTTTGTTCGTCAGAACCCAATCGGTAACGATGTAACTCCTGCTAATCCAATTCGCAGATTTGTTATTAGCCCACAAATTTTCACAATCATCAAGTCAAGTTTGATGGATGTTGAAATGGAAAACATCCCAACCGATTACTTGAACGGTACAGATTTCAACGTCAAAAAGACTAGCAAGGGTGGCTATGCTGATTATTCAACTAGTAACTGGGCACGTAAAGAAAGCCCATTGACTGAAGCAGAACAGGCCGCTATCGAAGCACATGGTCTATTCAATCTTGCTGACTTCTTGCCCAAGAAGCCCAGCGAATCAGAACTCCGTGTTATCAAGGAGATGTTTGAGGCTTCAGTAGACGGCAAGCCTTACGATAACGAAAAGTGGGGCGCATACTATCGTCCATATGGACTTGAAGCTCCTGCAAATGCATCAGTTCCTCCTCATGTAACTGAAACGTCTACCTTAACTATTTCTAGTAAAAAGGTAGTAGCGGATGGTCATGGGGACGTACATGATGTCGAAGAATCAGAATCAAAGAGTGAACCCGTAGTTGTTCCTAAGAGTACTTCTAGCGATAAGGCACAGGACATTTTAGCGATGATCCGTGCCCGTCAACAGAAGGCCTAATAGTATTTGGGAGAGAGTAATCTCTCCCTTCTCCTAAACTGAGGAAACTACCATGACACTACCAGACGAAAGATACCGCGCACTAAAGCAGGGTAAGAAACTACTTGAGGAATTATGCGATCCGGGCAAGACGCCTAGGGTGCCGAGCATCGTCCGTGATCGTGCGCGTGGTGCATTGCGACACTATCCAAATGATTATGAACTTGACCGTATCGCGGACAGTTGTCCTGATATGCTTGACAAAATAGCATTCAATGATAGAATCGCTAAAAGAAATATTTTGAAATAAGAGGAATTTATGGCAAAGGTCACAAAAATCAATGAAAGTTTTACACTAAACTATAGCAGCCGCGAGGCAGACAGCGGGGATACTGTTATGGATTGCAATGTCAATTTTGACAACCCCAAAGATGATAATGTTATCGTAGCACGTTTGAACACTTGGTTAAGGGCAATCAACCGTGAAGATATCGTTGTTCAATTGAAGGGTAGTAAGTAACATGGCAAAACCATTCGATGTATCAAAATTTAGAAAAGACATTACAAAAAGTATTGAAGGTCTCAGTATTGGTTTCAATGATCCTACTGACTGGATCAGTACTGGTAACCACGCTCTCAATTATCTTATTAGTGGAGACTTCAACAAGGGAGTCCCACTAGGCAAGGTAACTGTATTTGCAGGTGAATCAGGTTCAGGCAAATCATATATTTGTTCTGGCAACTTAGTTCGTCACGCACAACAGCAAGGCATTTTCGTTGTATTGGTTGATACTGAAAATGCGCTTGATGAAGATTGGTTGAAGGCACTTGGTGTTGATACCGCAGAAGATAAATTGTTGAAGTTGAACATGGCAATGATCGATGACGTTGCTAAAACAATTTCAGAATTTATGAAGAACTACAAGACGCTTCCGGCTGATGACAAGCCTAAAGTTCTTTTCATCATTGACAGTCTAGGTATGTTGCTGACTCCAACTGATGTCAATCAGTTTGAAGCAGGTGATATGAAGGGTGATATGGGTCGCAAGCCTAAGGCACTCACTAGTCTTGTTCGTAACTGTGTCAACATGTTTGGTAGTCATAACGTAGGATTAGTCGCAACTAATCACACATATGCTTCACAAGACATGTTTGACCCTGATGATAAAATCAGCGGCGGTCAAGGCTTCATCTATGCGTCAAGTATTGTTGTCGCTATGAAGAAACTCAAACTCAAGGAAGATGATGAAGGCAACAAGATCAGCGAAGTGCGTGGTATTCGTAGCGCATGTAAGGTTATGAAAACTCGTTACGCAAAGCCTTTCGAAAGCGTTCAAGTAAAGATTCCTTATGAGACTGGTATGAATCCATATAGTGGCTTGCTTGACTTGTTTGAGAAGGCAAATATTTTGACGAAAGAAGGCAATCGCCTTGTCTATACAACTGATAGTGGCGAAGTCATCAAGTTCTTCCGCAAAGGTTGGGAAAGCAATGAAGATGGTTGTCTTGACAAAGTAATGTCAGAATATCAAAATCGTCAAACAAAGATAAGTAATACAAATTCTGTAGTGGAGGAATAATACAGATGAGTATTACTGTTATACACGAAGTTTGGCGCGCACTAAAAAGCGAAATCGATGAAACGGTTCTTCCAGATGCCGCTGAATCACTTGTAGATGTTCTAATTCAAAATGATTATGAAGCAAGTGATATCAAGGCAGAATTTCGTAGAGACACCTATGTAATGGATGCTGTAAAGGCATACATTGCTTCACAAGAAGATGAAGAGGAAGAATACGAAGAAGAGGAAGAAGATGACGAGGATTATGACGACAATTGGTGATGAATGAACTGGTATACCAGAATCACAACTGATTTAAGCGTAATCCCTGATTTCATAGCGCACTATGAATCAGAATTAGAGCAAGCAAAATGGGATTGTAGGGTAGGTGGAAAGGTAGAAAAGAATATCTCAAACCTACCCGGCATCACAGAACAGCGTTTCAATCAACTACAAGAGATTGAGGCTGTATTGAATTATCTCAACATACAATTGCGTAAGTTGAGGCGTAAATACTTTCAGAAATATCTGGAAGGATATAATAGAGCATTGACAAGCCGTGACGCGGAAAAGTATGTTGACGGCGAAGATGAAGTTATTGACTTTGAAGTACTAATCAACGAGGTAGCACTTTTGCGTAACAAGTGGTTGGGTATCATGAAGGGTCTTGATAGCAAGCAATGGCAATTGGGTCATATTGTTCGCTTGCGCACAGCCGGCATGGAAGATGTCACGGTATCCTGATAATGACAAATATCACACATCTCATCACTTCCTACCTTAATACACAAAAGAATTACCTAGACACTAAACCTCAAGTTTCAATAGACAGCAAGTATACTTGTGTGACTTTCAGATATAATGGCATCGATATTGAAGTTTGTGTATACAACGACACATTTATCAAGCTGAAAGTAGATAACATGCCATATGCTATCTGTGATAGTATCAAAACATTCAAGTATGAAATTGATAGGTTACATACTTTGAGGTATCAATGACAACGGTTCGTGATAAACTACAACTGATTCTAAACACTATTGAAAATCTTCCGCTAGAAACATTACAGCAATACCCAGAACTGGAACGTATCGTTCCAAAATTATACGAGAGTTTACAAATAGATGATGTTTGCGACCACAAGTTCGTAAATGGGCAATGTGTTTGTGGTCAAAAGCAATTATAGGCTTGACACAACATATAGTATCGTGTAATCTATATATTGTGTTCAATAAATCAAAGGAGTATTACATGAAGGTTCGTACTAAGGCATTTCTTCAGACGTTTGGCGGATTGGCTGCCGGCGCAGGGACTGTATTGTTTCTTGATTATCTCTCGCCCAAATATGGTATTGTTATTTTCCTAGCGGGAGTTTTGCTTTGGATGGTATACGGAATGTATCAAGCCCGTGTATCTATGTTAGAATTGGAACAAGAACGTATTGTTGACGAACTCAAGAAGTAAGGAGTAATTTTTGAATTTGAAATTACGTGCTGCCGGTTATACCGCAGGTGCTGTGGCTATTGTTGCTGGTTCGATTGCTGAACTTGAAAAAGTGAAGTGATATCGTTTTTTTACCTGAAAACAATTGGGCGAGAAATCGCCCAATTCCTTTTTAACGTAAGTCATTGATTTCCTTATATATTTTATAATTGACTTTTTTCCTATATTATTTTAGTATATTTGTATCGTTATACTTAACTTGGAGTGTATATGAGTGTAAAGATTCTTAATGTAGGTACTTTGCTTTTTACCTCGGCAATCGTTGTAGGTTGCGGGGGAGGGGGAGGAGGCAGCGAAAGTTCCAGCAAAACTCCCAGTAGCGTATCATCACCTAGTGTCACCTTGAATGCTACGTCTACCGAAGTATTTCAGGGAGATAATATTACACTTACGTGGTCTGCCAGTAATGCCACATCATGTAGTGCAAGTGGTTCTTGGACTGGAAATATCTCGCTCAACGGTACACAGAATTTTTCGACTGTTGCCCCAGGTACAAATACTTACACACTCAATTGTACTAATGGCAACTCAACAACGACAGCGCAGGTTGTTGTTACTATCAAAGGATACTTTGCTGAGGTAAGTAATAGTATTACAGTTGATAGACCATACAAACCAACCGTCGCAAGTAACACAACATATCTAGATGTAAATGGCGACAAGAAGGATGATCTTGTCGTACACTTGTGGTCTATGGAAAACTTTGGTAAGGCAGTAGGAAACACACCCTGCAGAAGCCAAGTGCAAATTTTTATATTTGACAATGGTAAGTTTACTAACGAGACAACAAAATATTTGCCTGGTAGCAACAGTTTGGGTGGATGCTCTCGCAAAGTAGCGCGAGGTGATATTAATAATGATGGCAAGGAAGATTTAGTGTATGCCATGAATCAAGAAGATGGACGATTGACCGCCAACATGTTTGATATATTTGCGCCAATGGCGGCTCTTGTATCTACTGGATCTACCTATACTATCAGACAGTTTGGCACTCCTAGTTGGTATCATAGTATTGGTATTGGGTATAATATCAAGAATGAAATCTTTGTGAATGGCAATGGCTTTACGTCTGTCAATAATACCTCATCATTCTTGTTTGATAGCGCAGGAACTCATAAGTTGAGCGCAGGCGCCCCATCAGTCAGTCCCACGACATTTCAATTTTACAATTCGCAAGGTACCGCTACTTGGACAAATTATCTGTTGCAAGCATCAAACAGTTTTGGCAACTTCACTACAGTTGAAGGTCATGTTCAAAACACAAACGGTATGTGGTCTAATCTACAATCATTGGTGCTTGCTCCTAAAGTGGGTACAGTTAATACCATTTCGTATAATGGTGAGCAGGGTGGATCACAGCCTGTATTCAAGTTAAATGACAAGCACATTACTATCGCAGGGCTTGTTGAGAGTTGCCAAATGAAACTTAGTCCGGACGGTGATAATGTTGTATTGTTCATGCTTGCTGGTGCAATCATACCTAACTATTACGAGGGTATGACTGTTGAGCAAAATAATTTAAAGGATGGTCTATCAGTATTTAAGGCCACTAAGGTAGTCGGCAACACTATCACTGAAGTTCCTTTAAATATACGTAATGAGAAAACGGATAAACTGGGTAACAATTTCGATTGCAAGGATGTTAACGGTGACAAGTACAACGACATTGTGATGTACCCCTTTAGCGAAAATGGTCTACCCATAATCTATATAAATGACAAGAAGGGTGGTTTCGATTATTACGATATGAGTAAAATCGTTGCTGTCGGTAATTTAGGTTGGGGCGGAGCTGCATCGTCAATCGTCAACGATTTTGATAAAGACGGAATTATGGATTTGCTACTTTATCCTAGCAATTCATACTCAAGTGCTACACCTAATGCTTGGAAATTTTATAAGGGTCAAAAGGTGTTGTCTATTAATTAATAGGAACGCTTTAGAGCGTGTGGGCGGGGATAGTCATAGACAGACATATCCCCGTCCTCTTCCGCTTATATCCAGGCCTATGCGGTTTTATGAGGCGTCGTAAGTTATTGATTTACATGGAATTAAAGTTCTTGACCTAGGCCTAGTTTGGGCGCATAATATCTATATGCTGAATGAACGGAGAAATACGATGGATAAGCGACATGGTGGTCCTTATGATCGCGGTAGTGCTGACAGTTACTATCGTCGTGGTCGCAAGCCCCATTACTATGTGGGCGACACTTACAGTAGCGAAATCGTTACTGAGGAGCGTATGACCCTGCGACAAATTGACGAGTACTACCAGGGCTTTGACGATAACGAGTCTAGTCAGAATTTCAAGGATTGGGGTTGATATGAAGATCAAACAAGGTGATCCGATTTGTGTTGAGTTCTATGGCATTCGACTTTATGGTCGCGTGTTGAAGGTTGCTGGTCAGAAGTTGACCTACCGCAACGAAATTCGACAAGTCTTTGAGGCTCTTGTGTCAGAGGCAACGCTGCTGACTGAAAAGCAAGCAGCCAAACTGATGGGGTTTTGATCATGTCCAACTGGAATCTTGAGGATTGGGGCTAATATGGGATATCGTGTGCTACCACAGCGTGATGCTAAGTATGGCCCGCGTAGAGGTCTTGAAGGTCCCTTCTACTACCCGTCAGGAGCGGTGTTATACTATGACCCTAAAGAGGGCAAGTATTGGGATCCACAGACGGACTTTTATGTGTCAGATGACGATGTTTCTCGGCTAAAAAATCAGTACTTTGATTTGCTAAGTCGTTGATTTTGTTGGATTTATAGTTCTTGCTATTTTCCTGTAAGTTGCTATAATAGTTATATTGATTGTTCACTAACGGAGTGTTTTATGTCAATTGTTCTTGTAAAGAGTGGGTCGTATCGCGGTATCCCTGTGATCAACACCCAGTTCAAGTTGGTTCGTGGTTTTCAATCTGGTAAGAAGGGTAACTATATCACTGTTCGTAATGACGGTGTGTTTAGTGATTACGCTGGTATCGATACTGTAAAGATCAAGGTCGAGGACCAGCATGACTTTGAATTCATTTCAGGTGAGGGTGATATGACTGAAGTTGTTGCGCAGGCCCCTGCAGCAGTTGAGACTGATGACGAGGCTATGAATCGTATCGCTACCCGCTTTGCGATTCTTGACGAGATGGCTAAGGCTACTACGAACGGCGGCATTCGCGCTATGATCGTGAGTGGTCCCCCGGGCGTTGGTAAGAGTTTCGGTGTCGAGCAGCAGTTGGAAAAGGCGTCGATGTTTGATCGGCTTGCTGGTAAGACTCTCAAGTATGAGGTCATCAAGGGTGCTATGACGGCTCTTGGTCTCTATGCTACGTTGTTCAAGCATAGCGATAAGAATCACGTACTGGTGTTTGATGATTGCGATAGCATTCTCATGGATGACTTGTCGCTCAACATTCTCAAGGCGGCACTTGACAGTGGTAAGCGCCGTCGAATTTACTGGAACAGTGATAGTAGCATGTTGCGCCGCGAAGGTATCCCTGATGCGTTCGACTTCAACGGTTCGGTGATCTTCATCACTAACATTAAGTTTGATCACCTCAAGAGCAAGAAGTTGCAGGATCACCTCGAGGCACTTCAGTCACGCTGTCACTTTCTTGACTTGACGATTGACACCGAGCGTGACAAGTTGCTGCGCATCAAGCAGGTGCATCGTGATACTGACGGTGGTCTGTTCCGTGACTATGGGTTTGAGTTTGATGAGGGTGATCAGGTGTTGCAGTTCATGTGGGACAACAAGGCTCGACTGCGTGAGTTGTCGATGCGCATGGCTCTCAAGATTGCTGATTTGGTCAAGGTTAACTCCAGTAATTGGCGCGCACTTGCTGAGTCTACTGTTATGCGTCGGGCTTGATACTCCGTTACCCGCGCAAAGGCGAGAGCCCCGTAAGGGGCTCTTTCCTTTAACACCAAACTACATTGAACAGTCTAACAAAAAAAGATATAATATTTTATGTTTAATTTAAAAGAAGATTTGTTAAAGTACCTTTTAAAAGGTTACATTCATGTCAGTAAAAAAGATTATTCTTTTTTCAATAATCTTATCCATATAATTGATCAAAAAAATACTTTAACAACTAACCAAAGTATATTGTTTGATAAACTTTTAAACAAATATCAGCGTCAGCTTAAAAAGGAAAACCATAACTTAGATCACTTATTAAATTTAAAGTGGGATTCAACTATAGTTGAAAGTAAAAAAGAATTCTTACAAGCTTATCTTAGTTTAGAAAATGGACAACTCATTATTAAAAGCCCGTTCAATTCTAAATTCATACAGGATTTGCGTAGACTCAAATATAATGCATATGTGTGGGATAAATCTAAAAAGATATATACAGCACCGTTTAGCACTATAAGTTTGAAACACGCGGTAGAACTTATCACTAAGCATTTTAAAAACTATTCTTTCTGTGATGAAATCACTAACTTGCTTAATCATATCAGTGAATTCAAAAATATAAAATATTGGTATCCTACTTTGATCAAAAGACATGATAATTTTTATATCGTAGGTAGCAATCCTTATGTACTAGAGGCTATATCTCATATTGATTTGAATGATAACCCGGAAACTTTATTTCAGCTATGTCAATATGGTATTGCTATCGATGAAGCAATCACGCAAGATCCTTTATTGAAATTCGCAAGTCAGTTTAGTAGCACAATTGATCTGGATCAGACTGATTTATTATGTGAATGGTTAAAGGCATTAAAAATAGATACTGTTATTACATCCAGAGATATCATATATAATAAAAATATTAGCAACGAAGTAAAGATGAAATTATCTGATAGCGGAATAAGTCATTTGCCTGCTAATGAAATGAATACAGAACGCCCCTATGTATTGATTAAAACATTTTCTTCAATGGTACCGTTTCATAAAACTAATGACAAAAATATAGTAAAGGTAATATCTCTAACCAATTCTAGGGCTATTGATATAAGATAACGATGAAGAATTGTAGTAGATGTGATTGTGAAATGGAGTGTACAGGATCAAACGATTGTTGGTGTTTTACATTACCCTACATTAGATTGGACATCACAGAGTCATATAATGATTGCTTATGCAAGCAATGTTTGATAGAATTAACTAATGCGCGAAGCCAAAATAATAATCAAGGATGAAGTCAACTGTAAGATCGAAGGTCTTGAGTTAGACTGCCGCAAGGCATTAATGAAAAAGTTTGAGCATGAAGTTCCTGGTGCAAGATACCTTCCTGCGGTCCGTCTTGGTAGATGGAATGGTAAGGTCAGTTATTGCAGCCTTGCGGGTAGCACCTATATCAATCTACTCACAGATGTCGTTCCGATACTTGAAGAGTACGATTATGATATTGAACTAGTAGACTTACGTGAATATAAAACAACTTTTAGTTTTGATGAAATAAAAGATGATAGTTTTTCTAACAAGGTATGGCCTAAAGGGCATGTCGAAGAAGGCAAGCCTATCATGCTACGTGACTATCAGGTGGATATCGTCAATAACTTTTTGAAGAACCCACAATGTATTCAGGAAGTAGCGACGGGCGCCGGTAAGACTATCATGACTGCGGCTTTGTCAAAAAGCGTAGAGTATTATGGCCGTAGCATTGTTATCGTGCCCAACAAGAGCCTTGTCGTGCAGACTGAAGCGGACTATATCAATCTTGGATTAGATGTTGGTGTATATTTCGGTGATCGCAAAGAGTATAATAAGACACATACTATCTGTACTTGGCAGAGCCTCAACAATCTGTTAAAGAATACTAAAGCAGGTGAAGCTGAAGTCAACATCAAAGAGTTTATCGAAGATGTTGTTTGTGTCATGGTTGACGAGGTGCATATGGCTAAGGCTGATGCACTGAAGCAATTGTTGACTGGTCCATTCAGCCAGATTCCCATTCGATGGGGATTGACCGGTACTATACCTAAGGCTGTATATGAGCAGGTAGCACTGCTTGTAAGTCTGGGACCTGTGATAGGAAAGTTAAGTGCAGCTGAATTACAAGAGAAGGGCGTACTTGCGCAATGTCATGTCAATATCGTACAGATGAAAGACGGTGTTGAATTTACTAATTATCAAAGTGAATTAAAACATCTATTAGAAGATGAGAAACGTTTAGATAAAATTGCACAATTAATTGACAGTATTAAAGATACCGGTAATACACTAATACTTGTTGATCGCGTCAATGCAGGGCGTGAATTGGTATCACGTTTACCTGATAGTGTGTTCATTTCGGGTGAGACAAAACTCACTGAACGTAAAGAAGAATACGATGAAGTCAAAACTAGTGCTAACAAAATCATCGTAGCGACTTATGGTGTTGCAGCAGTAGGTATCAACATACCGCGCATCTTTAATCTAGTATTGATTGAACCGGGCAAATCATTTGTCAGAGTTATCCAAAGTATCGGGCGAGGAATTCGTAAGGCTGAGGATAAAGAACATGTGATGATTTGGGATATCACTAGCGATTGTAAATTTGCTAAACGTCATTTGACACAGCGCAAGGCATATTATAAGGAAGCAAAGTATCCATTTAGCATTGAAAAACTTGACTATTAATTATTTTTGTCGTAAAATAACAACATGAGAATACTAACATTAGATAACAAATATTATAATTTAGAGACACTACCCGAAGAGATAGATGATCTACGATTCGCTATATTGGATAATAGCAATCCGCAAAATGTTGACTATCATTTTATCCCGCTAATATTTCTAGAATCATTTAACACTCCTGCTCTTGTATTAAAAGTTGGTAATCGCAATATCAAGATGCCGTTAGATTGGCAAGTATTAATTGGCGAAAAAGAACATGGAGATCTTGAAACATTACCGCTTAGTAGTCTTAATGATCGTGGGTTCAGCGCGTTTGAATTCAATCCACTCAGCGCATTTAGTCCCTCATTCGTACCAATCGAAATCGTAGATATCTATCATGATGTAACTTGGTATGCTCCAAGACTACGTAACGGGCAGTTCTTATGCGTACCGATTGATGATGGTGAAAAGCCGCGCTGTGTTTATTTCGTCAAAGAGATAAGCCGCAATTGCGAAATCGTTGACTACAATCAGGTATTTTGATGAAGTACGGCGTAAAAGTTTATTGGCCCGATGGTGATTTCTTATGGGTAACTGAGGGCGATAGCAAGTTTCAAATGCAGCCTAAACTGTTTGATACGGAACAAGAAGCACTTGACTACGCTCAGATTTGGGGCGAGAATGCTGTGGTAGAATTGTATGGCGAAAGCAAAGATACCAACTGACGAGAAGCTTGAGAAGCAAGACTTTGACTTGTTCGAAGCCTTAGCCGCCATTGATCGTAAGGATTACAGTTACTATGACAGATTGTCAGAAGAACAAAAACAAAAGTTCAATCCTTATATGCTTGTTATCTTTATGAGTAGTGTCACAGGTAGATCGGATCTACAGCAATATCATTTGTTAAGCACTAATGAGTTCAGCAATAAGCACATGTTTGACGATCATATCCAAAATCATCCCAAACTACAATGGCTGATGTTGTGTTCTAGCGGGCTCGGCAAGGGCAAACAATTTCATAACTACATACCGTCTATCAAAGATAACGTTGCATCTTTAAAAGAAAAGGCAACAGTTAAAGACATAAAAGAATATTACAAAAAGATTTATAAGAACGCGAGTGATAAAGATTTGACTGAGATTTCTCAAATTTATGTTGAGATACAACATAGGAAATATACTCTAGCAAAAAAGTTTCCTGATCTCAAACTAGAAGATATTGACACATTAAGCCAAATAGTGACAGATGATGATATACTTAAATATGATTCCGAATGTGGAAACTAAACATCTATGTGAATTTTGCGGTAAGAGTTTCGTAAGAGAAACTAGTATTGCTAAACATCTTTGTGAGACTAAGCGCAGGTGGCAGGATCGCGACCAGCATGGAAGCCGGATCGGATACACTAGTTGGATTCAATTCTATAACAAACATACTAACAAAAAACAAAAAGATTATAACGAATTTATCAAGTCGGCGTATTATACAGCATTTATCAAGTTCGGTAATTACTGTGTAGATGCACAAGTTATAAATGTACCTAGATATGTAGATTGGTTATTGAAAAATCAAATAAGCATAGATACTTGGAATAAAGATAGTAATTATACAAAGTTTATTATTGACTGGTGCAAAACAGAAGATCCGTTTGATGGTATTACTAGAACTATTGAAACATTTATCGAACTAGCAAATGAAGATAAAATCGTTGTCAAAGATGTTTTAAGGTATGGAAATAAAAACAAAATCTGTTTTATGATTACAAAGGGAAAAATCAGTCCATGGGTCTTGTATCATAGTGAATCTGGCAAAGAATTTATAAGTAATTTAGATATCACGCAAGAAAAGATGATATTTGATTACATCAATCCAGAACAATGGGCTATTAAATTCACGAAATCAAAACATCTTATCCCGGAAATAAAGGAGTTACTACGTGCCGGTGGTTATTGATAACAATAAATATCGGGTGAGGATAGGCTGGAATGATTATAATCAAAACTGGAATGAAATCTGTGCTGTAGCTATTGAATATTTCGGGTTACCCGGAGACAAATTTACGACTAGCATATGTAAAAATTATATGGATTTTAGTTTTAAAGAAGAAACAGACGCGATTTGGTTTAGTCTAAAAGTAGAATGAGTAAAGAAATAAAAGCAAAATTAGAATCAGGAGAAGGATATGTTATCCTTCCTGGGTTCGTTCCTTCATTACTAATTGCTGATTATAAAGCTATCCTAAAAGATTTATATCCTGTACGTGCTAGCAGCAGTAAAAAAGTTTATGCTGAACGCGATAATATCAAAAATTTAGAAGATGTGAGCGTGTGGTGGAGTCAAACAGTACACGATTATAAACCTTTTCAAGCAATCAAGAAACTTGTAGATCCAGTTATACAAAATAACTTTTCGGGCATTACATTCTATGCTAGCGATACAGTAACTATCAATCCTGGTAGTCAGTGGATAAGTCCACACGTTGATACCCCGCACAGGTTTGAAAAATGGAATTTAGATAAAAGACTATTAGGTATTCAGTGTATAATCACATTAGAAGATGTGAACAAAAATAATGCTGCTACCGGTCTTGTACCATTTAGTCAAAAGCGAGACTTTGAAATCAGTAAATGTTATAAAGGAACCTTTGATCGCTGGTTTATGGAAAATGTTAAGCAGCACGATATGCCTAAAGGTACATTACTCGTTTATAATTGTAGAGTTTTACACAGCAGCATGCCTAACAATTCTGACAAACCCAGATCGGCGTTGTTATTAAACTACTTACATAAAAGTATTCTTAGTGAAGTTAAAGAAGTAGATAACGTTTGGAGTAGCAATGGTAAACGTCCCTAAAGATTTTCAAGACTACGATGATGATGACGCTGATATTGAAAAACGGAAGGCACGCTGGAAGTATTGGCAAAATCTCAAAGACCTTAAATTAGAATTTAGGAGCGAAACGGGTAGTAGAGATCATAGAGAATACATGAAATGGTTAGAAAACAAATATGGTTTCAGACCTACTGAAAATATTGAAGGTATGTTGAGCGACGACTACAAAGTAGTTGACGAGAAGAAATTTTTAGTGTATATTCTTAAGTATGGCAAATGACATAATGATAGATATGGAGACATTAGACACAAGTCCTTATTGTGTTATCCTTACTATTGGCTGTGTACGATTTGATCCGTATGGTAGCGGTGTTGTTGAACGATTAGAGTTGCGGCCTACTATCGAAGAACAAACAGAAAAATATAATCGCGTGATTAACGATGATACGATACGTTGGTGGAGCGAACAAAGTACTGAGGCTCAAGAAGAAGCCATGGGTGATCGTGATAGAATCAGTTTTGTTGATTGCCTAGAGCAACTTTACAAGTTCGGATGGAATCGCAGGGCTGTATGGAGTAACGGTGCGGCATTCGACGTTGTTGTGGCTGAGACAGCGTTCAGACAAGTTTTTACTGATAGGCCTAATCCTATACCATGGCCATTCTATACTGTACGAGATACGCGCACTCTTTACGAACTCGCCGGTGTTAAATTAAAAGACGGGGGACATGTTACGAGCCACAGAGCAGTAGATGACGCGGAACGTCAGGCTATTGTTGTGCAACAGGCTTATAAAAAACTCGGACTTACTAGGTGAAAAAGATTGTGAAAGCATCTCGGAGACATACGTTACCATATAGTAAACATAAAGAAATGTTAGAATGGCTGTGCAACAATATACAAGAAAATTATTATGAAGATGGCCGTAGATTTAGTATGAGTACCGTAGGTCAATTTATAGAATGGCGTAGCAAAGACCGTGAAAGTTGGATATTTAGGATAGTAGGCCAGCCGGCGAAATGTTTAATTGAAATCAAAGATGAAGAGAAAGAAATACTATTTTTATTGGCATGGCAATGAAATTTAATAGCGACATCGATATTGACTTGGGTGATAGAGATAAAATCTTATCTATCATACCTAATATCAAAGCAAGCATACGTAAACAGGATACACGTAAGCATAACACAGGAATTTATGTGACTGATATTCCCTATGATCCTATAAATGATATGTCATCATTGGACTACGAAGAAGCCGAAGATAGGGGATATATCAAATTAGATTTACTCAACGTTCATGTATACAATATGGTACGAGACGAAGATCATCTAATTTCTTTGATGCGCGAACCAGATTGGAATAAACTAAACGATAAAAATTTTGTCGAGCAATTAATACATTTAGGCAATCACTTTAATCAAATGCAAACTATGCCTGAACCTATAAACAGCATTCCAAGATTAGCGATGTTTCTTGCGATCATTCGTCCTGGTAAAAAACATTTGATAGGCAAAAGCTGGAAAGAAATTGCACAAACAGTCTGGGAAAAAGATGTAGGCGGATATGTATTTAAAAAATCACATAGTATCGCATACGCACATCTAGTTGTAGTACACATGAATCTATTGGTGGAAAATGGAAATTAAACTAGTCAAAGAAAACGATGAAGTATTAAGACAGCAAGCAACACCTTGGGACTTCAATTCAGACGGAGATCCTACAGAGCTTATCAGAGACATGGCAAAAGCAATGATGGAGAATAACGGTATTGGTTTAGCCGGTCCCCAAGTCGGTATACTTAAAAGAATATTTGTCATGGGTAACGAACAAAAATTATTCGCCTGCATTAATCCTGAAATATTAGAAGGTACAGGCGAGTATATGGACCAAGAAGGATGTCTAAGTTTCCCTAATCTATGGCTTAACGTAAAACGTTATGAAAAAGTAAAAGTAAAATATTATAATGCTTTAGGGGAAGAAATTATATCTGAGTTTGAGGGTATTATAGGTAGAGTTTTTCAACATGAGAGAGATCATCTAGACGGTGTGTGTTTTGACACAAGAGTTGGAAAATTAAGTTTAGAAATGGCCAAAAACAGGCGTAAGAAGAAATTAAGGAAATCTCTTTACTAGTGTGATACTTTTTCTTTTCGTTCTACGTTTGTTAAGCTCACTTAAACAAACGATAGGACCATGTAGTATTTCGAGGTTTTTATTATTAAAAGTTTTTAAATAGGGCTTAAAAAGAACCCATTCTTGCTTCAGAAATATGTTTATAGGAATTTGACGATTACTTTCCCACCACCAAACTTCACCTAATTCTAGAAATAACTCTTTAGACTTAGAATCTACGATAGATCCGTAATCATAAATGCTGGTGCATTGGTCATCGCGGTTCTGAACTATACCTACATAATCCTGGCCAGCGAATGACAAAATCGTGATGAATGGATGGTTGTCACTCAATTTTTTAAAGAAATCTTTAGCAATCGTCATTGATTATTATTTATAATTGGGTTTCCATAAAAATATTTTATTTTTATACTCATAAATACAGTTAGGAGTGATAATCTGTGACTGTAACAAACGTAGGATATTCAACAGCAGCATTTATTTTTACACAGCGTCAGATTGTCATCCTATTATCAGGAAACAGTCCGAGGGCCTTTATGCCAGTATATGCTAAAACAATGATGCTACACAAAGGGGTAGACAATAAACTACAGTTTCAGTTCTTGAATCAAGAGCAGAAACCAGTCGATATTACAGGCAAAAACATCGTTTGCCGTATTATTAACTATGATGGTACCGAAGTATTGATACGTAAGGGCCTTACTTTAGAATTACCATTGACTGGTATAGCTTATCTTCAACTTAATGCTGCTGAATTAGAAGATATACCAGCTCAGATGTGTCATTATAGCCTTGAGATTCCTGTCGGGGAATTTGGATATCCCGTTTTTGTAGATCCTGCAGCCGGCGCCCGAGGTCAGATCAACATCGTAGATAGCGTACTTCCAAGTTTCGTACCTAGCGAGATGGTCACGATTCCTACAGGACAACCTTTCCCTAATCTTGATAGCAATAATAGTATCGACAACGTATTACCAAACGCTAATACTTATTATAGTTCAGTAATCAATACTAACGATAATCCTATACTTACTATACAAGCACATCTATATGAATTCAACGGTGATGTAGGGATCGAAGGAACATTTAGTAGCACTCTCACTGATTGGTATCCTATCACAGGCAATTCCTATTTAGAGACAACAGAAACAGTTGGATATACTATAAAGGGTTTTCATCCTTTCGTAAGAATGGTATTCACAAGTAATACTGGTGCTGTATCAAATATTTTGGCAAGATAAGTTACCAATAGTATTTGTTTTTTCGCAACACTCTGTTATAATTACTGAGTGTTTGATATTCTTCAACTGATTCCAGGCAAGAAAAAAGTTACGCAGAGCGGATGGCAAAGTTTCAATGCTGTCTGTTGCCATTATCGCGGACATAAAGCCGATCGCCGTAGTAGAGGTGGCATAAAGTTTGATGGTGAAAACTGGAGTTATCATTGTTTTAATTGTGGCTTTAAATGTAATTTTGTGTTAGGTCGTAGCATTAGTAAAAACACACGCACATTATTATCTTATTGTGGTTTAGATAAAGATGATATCAACAAATATAGTTTGGAAAGTTTACAACACAAAGATTTGTTAGATTTTGTAAAGGTCAAACGTGAAAAAGCGAAAATTAAATTTAAAGAAATGAGTTTGCCCGAAGCAGAATTAATTGATGTTAATAATCCAACACACAAAATTTATGTTGACTATTTGACTAATAGAAAAATAAATATCAACGATTATCCTTTCATGTGTACACCTGATAGTGAAGGTCGTCAGGCAAATCGTGTAATCATACCCTACACATATGAAAACAAAATAGTGGGTCACACTAGTAGGTACTTAGATGATCGCACGCCAAAGTTCATCAACGAACAGCAGCAGGGTTTTGTGTTCGGCATTGACTTACAAAAACCAGAATATAACGTCTGTATCGTTGTAGAAGGTATATTTGACGCATTAAGTATTAATGGTTGCGCATTGGCACACAATACGATTAGCGAACAGCAAGCAGAAATTATAAAGAATCTAAACAAGAAAGTGATCGTAGTACCTGATCAAGATAAAACAGGAATACAGATTTGCGATAGAGCATTAGATTTAGGGTTCTATGTCAGCATCCCAAATTGGGAAGATGATATAAAGGATGTTAACGACGCCGTAATAAAATATGGAAAAGTCGCTACATTACTAAGTATCTTACAATCAGCAACAAACAGTAAGATCAAAGTAGAAGTAAAGAGGAAGCAACTTGATAAACGACTACAACATTGATGTACAAACATTATTCTTGCGTATGATGGTCACAAACGCAGAATTATATACTCGTGTCATGAATATCATGAACGCTGAAAATTTTGATCGTAGATTGCGTCCAGTAGCATCATTTATTATCGACCATAGTAAAAAATATAATGTCATGCCTGAGCCAGTACAAATCAAGGCAACTACAGATATCAGTATCGACAGACTAGAAGAACTTGATGAAGGACACTATGACTGGTTTCTAGAAGAATTTGAGGCATTTACTAAACGACAAGAACTTGAGAGGGCTATTCTTAAGAGTGCTGATCATCTTGAGAAGGGCGAGTATGGACCTGTAGAGAAACTGATCAAAGATGCTGTTCAGATTTCTCTACAGAAGGACATGGGTACAGATTACTTTGCTGATCCCCGTGGTCGTTTGATGGCATTGAAATCAAACAATGGACAGAACAGCACAGGCTGGCCTACACTTGATCAGAAACTATATGGTGGTTTCAATCGCGGCGAACTACAAATCTTTGCAGGTGGTTCTGGTTCTGGTAAGAGTTTGATCATGCAAAATCTTGCAGTCAACTGGGTACAGAATGGACTGAATGGTGTATACATCACGCTTGAGTTGAGTGAGGGCTTGTGTAGTATGCGATTGGATAGTATGATGACTGATACTAGCACAAGAGAAATCTTTAAGGATCTAGACAATGTTGAAATGAAGGTCAAGATGGTCGCAAAGAAGGCTGGTCAGTTACGCATCAAGTATATGCCAGCACAAAGCAACGTCAACGATATCAGAGCATATGTAAAAGAACTACAAGTACAAACAGGTATGAGATGTGACTTTTTATGCATCGACTATCTGGACTTGATCATGCCCGTAAGCGCAAAGGTCAGCCCAAGCGATTTGTTCGTCAAGGACAAGTATGTTTCAGAAGAATTGCGTAACCTTGCTAAGGAATTGAACGTATTGTTCGTCACAGCAAGTCAGTTGAATCGTAGCGCGGTCGAAGAGATTGAGTTTGATCATAGTCACATCAGTGGTGGTATCAGTAAGATCAATACAGCAGACAACGTATTTGGTATCTTTACAAGTCGTAGTATGCGTGAGCGTGGATTGTATCAGATACAGTTGATGAAAACACGTAGTAGTTCGGGGGTAGGTCAGAAAATCGAACTCAAATTCGATGTCGAGACGTTGCGTATCACAGATGATGGAGAGAGTGCCCCTAAACCCCAGCCTTCAGGAAGTCAACTACTAAGCCAAATCAAGGCTACTAGTTCTATAGGATCCAGCACAAACACCGAGATTGCCCCTATGGAAGAAGAAAACAAGAATATAAAGGCTAACGTACAGAGCGCAAAACTACGTAGTTTATTGAACAATTTAAAGAATTAAAACGACCCGTTTGTTGATAAATACTACATTATGCAAAAGCGCACACGTAGTCTGCTGGAAGAACTTGAGTCTATAGGCAGTAATAGAGACATGAATCACGTAATTGAAAATAGAGCAAATAACGTGATTACTAGTGCTATTAATTTAGTAGAATTGATTTATAGAAATTACAGTCCAGAAAAAGCTGAACTTTTAGAAAAGAAACTTCTTTCCGCTATTAAAAGTAAAGAACCAACGCGCTTTGCTAAATCGTTGAGAAAGAAAAATGAAGATAAGTGAAGGCTGGCTCGATAATATAGAGAATCTTTATAAGGGTGTTAAAGGTAATAAAGATACCCCTGCAGGTTTTAGTGCCTTTAAAAATTGGCAAGCCAGACGCAAAAGCGGATTATCGAAAGAACAGCAATTAGCATACGACAATTTTGTTAAGAACTTTGTTAATAACGGCGCAAATGCAATCAACACCGCTATAAAAGCAGGTTTGTTAGACCCACAGTCAAATGTATTGTCAGGGAATTTTCCAACACTACGCGATGAACCTTCGGTATCACAACAGCAAACACAGCAATCCGGATCAAGACAGCAAAGACAACCAAGACAACCAACACAGCAAAGACAACCAAGAAAACAACAAGCACAGCCTGGTTTGAAGCCTACAATGAGACAGGATAAAGAAACCGGACAATGGAAACCGATCGTTGTACCATTAGATGGTATTAATTATACGAAAACTAAGCAGGGTTGGATAAACGACAAAAATCAATTAGCAAATCCTGACTACCAGGTATTATTAGATAAACTTTTAGCACAATCTTTATCCGAAGCCATTCAATATATTAAAATGCAAAGGTTGTATGAAAGCCTTATTAACGAAGAAGTCAAGAGCATATCACAATGGACAAGAGATCATTTTATTGCTCCATACCTAAAAGGCATTGACTTATCTTCAGGCGTAGAACAAATAAACACAATACTTCAAAACTTACCTAACAGTTATGCAAACAACACGTTGAAAGATGACCTAGCTAAAATTGCTGATATAGCCTGGGCTATTGAGATGGCTAACCAAGCACGAACGTCACCAGGCACCTATTAATGTTAGACTTTTTCATTAAGACAAGAAATATTTTAAAAGATCTTTTAACTGAAGCGAAAGGCCATCTTGACCATCCAGAAGATTTGGTCATACTACAGGGTGTAAATGGCGCTGATAGAGCGGTAAATTCTATCATAGCGTGTTCACAAAATCCACAAGCAATCACAATTAAATGGGACGGTTATCCTGCCTTGATTTTCGGCAGGGGTACAAATAACAAATTTAGCATCATGGATAAACATATGTTTAACCGTGTAGATGGCATGGGACGTAAAATTTATAGTCCAGAAGCATTTGCTGAATATGATAAACAAAGAGGTGTTGATCGTGCAGAACTTACGAATCTCATTAGGAATATCTGGCCCGGTTTGCAAAAAGCAAGCAAAGGAACAAAAGGCTATTACTGGAGCGACTTACTCTTCAACCAGCCGCTCAAAAACCAAAAGGGTTTTTATAAATTTAAAGCGAATCCTAACGGTATAACTTATACAGTCGATGTTGATAGCGATGTAGGTAAACTTTTAAGCAACAAGATAGCAGGAGTTGCGGTACACCAATATATAGCACCCGATGCTATAAGTACGAATGATGCTCAAAGTCTAGATGGTACGTTAGGAGGCTTGATCAATAATAGTGATGTAGCAATACTTCCTAGCGCGATGCCTATAGTTCCTACAATAACATTAGATAAATCGTTAATTACCGATGCTAAAAAGAAAATTTCTAAATATGGCAGGGCTGTAGAGCAATTGCTTAATACAGCACCGCAAGCCAGAAATAGTTTTAGTCAACTATTCACAACATATGTAAACAAGAAAATTATTGCTAACAATCTTTCAAATTTAAGTGATGACTTTTTAACTTATTTTGAAGAAAGACCTATGACAGACAGTATGAAGAAAAAACTAGCTGACCATATTAATAATAACAAACAAGGCATAGTAGGGCTGTTTACAATTTGGGCTGCAATCTATCAACTTAAAATGAATCTTGTCGAACAATTAAATCAAGCTGCGGAACAAAGCCCGGTCAAGGGCTATCTACAGTCAGGTCAGCAAAGCCAAGAAGGATTTGTCTGTCAGGGGCTAAAATATGTAGATAGATTGGGTTTCAGCCGTCAAAATTTAGCCGCAAAACAATAGCCCAAAACCATATTTTTTAAAGCCAGGCATAAATAATAGTATGAACCTCACAGGGGTTCAAACTAATATGGAGATTTAGAAAATGGCACAATTTACAAAAGTCAATGGCGACTTTCAACAGGTATTACACTTAGACGCACCAGAATATACAAACGCTGGTCTAAATGCTGTAAATTCAGGTAAGACAGTTCAGCCACAAGGTCCAAAGTTGGACTTCGGTACAGTTACATTCACAGGCGCAGCATCACCAAGTGGTGCAGACCTAGCAATTGCTTTCCAAACTATTCAGCAATTAGCAACAGTATATCTATATGAATATACTGAAGTAGGTGCAAACACTGATACACTAGCAGTTGCAGTATATCCAGTAGGCGCATGGGACTTTGCTAACGGCGGTAGTTTAGACGTTGCACTAACAGCAGCTCTAGGCTATGCTGTAACTACAGCAGCATCAGCAACTTTCACTAACTAATAGTTAGTTTTAGTTGAGACGAATGAGGCCCGAGAAGTAAAATTCTCGGGCTTTTTTATTGCTGTAAATACGGCATGTCTCATAGAATTGCTTGCTACACATTATTTGATATCACAAGGACCGGTACTCTTAATAGAGCAAAGCCGGGAGATGATATAGATGATGTTGCTCAATGGGTTCGTAAAAGAAACACGCAATGCAATTTTGATACTATTTTACAAGTGATTTCTTTAAGATCACAGCCGGATATTAGTTCTGATCCTAAGCGATTGTGCTTATCTGATATTTCAAATCATAAGTTTGGTATATATTATACGGACAATAAGATTCCCGTATGGACTTTTGATTTTGAAGTGCAACACGCCTCAGTATTTGAGGATGGGATAGAAGAATTAGGATATTTGTATAAAGATTGCCAAGAAGTTCCTATGGTCAAATGTGACACCCAATGGCCGAACATTGATAGTAACTTGGATATAACAAATGCGAAAAGAAACATATACTTTGTTAAATACTAGAGTGACAAAAACAGATATAAAAACTAAGATCAAGGATCTTTTTATAGTCCGTGAGGATGACGGATCCTATAACCTGTTTGGTCGTTACTTAATAGAAAATAAAGATGGAGAGTATCTACTTCAGGAGAGAGGAGAAGATACTTTTTATGTTTTCTATTTTTTAAAACATGCTGTAACTTGGTGTGTTTTAAATAATAATAAGAACTATAAAGATGTCAGAAGGGTGTTAGAATTAGATAATGAACTAGTAAGTTTGGATGCTGCTATACAAAATCACACCAGATTGGTAGATAAAAAATGTGAAAATTCATCAATTTACAGTGCTAAACTGCAAGAAGCAAAACTTAAAAAACGTAAGATCCTAGAAGAAATCAATACTTATACAGCTTTAAGCAAGCATATTCAAAGCAGAAAATATAAGGACAATCAGGATTTATAATCTAGGAATTGTGATAAATATATTATTATAACTCGGGATTTATTTTATGAAAATGAATGATTTAACATCTAAAAATGTCGCTGTCAAAGCATTAAGAGCTAATTTTGATTACAACTTTGACCCTTCAAATTTGTCATATGGCCAGACATTATCCATGATGACTAGAATTAATGGTCTTATCAAAGAAGCACGTATGATGCCTAATTATTATGCAGCACAAAATGATCCTAGTTACATGAAATTAGTATTCATGAGCCAAGCATTATTAGAACATTTTAAGACATTGAAACCATCAAGAATTCTTGTAGAAAATGCGGAAGTAGAAAAATCACAAGTTATTCTAGCAGCCCAAGATATGGTAGATCAACTTCAGAAAATGCTTGAAGAAACTAACAATATGTTAGTTAAAGAATTACCTGCATTGACTGATAGCATACAAAGCGAGATTGGTGCTAATGAATCACAAACATTCAACCAGGCTGCCAGCGAAGCACTAACCGCTTTAAACCAGTGCTTAAGCCAAAGCAAGCAAATGCTACAAGGTGCTATGAATGCTATGACAGGTCAAGGCGACATGTCAGCATTAGGTGCACCAAGCGGCGGTGAAGAAGTTGCTGTGACAGATATCGCAGCAAAACAAGAACCAGACGGTGAATTGATCGGAGCTGAAGTAGCTGCCGAAGTTCCAGCCGAAGAGCCAGAAGCAGCACCAGTAGGTGGAGTTGGTCGCGAAAAGAGGTAAGTAATGTACCTCTTTGAATTTTCAGATCAGGAGTTGCTGGTAAATATCATATCAGCAAGTGACCAATTAAAGCAGGCTATCAAAAAGGGCGAGATTACCAGTAACTGGACGTTAGATCAGTTGCTTGAATATTTTGACAGTTTTGATGTTGTATTGTCTAACAAAGACATTTACAACATGATAAAAGTCGATCCACTTAAGTCAGTAATATCTGACGTAAAGGGTCAAGAAGTTGTTTTCAAAGGTCTACCACAGCAACCTAAAACACCAGAAATGCCATCTCCAGAACAAAGCAAAGAAGTAGTAGCAAAGATGGCTAAAAAAGCATTGGGCAAATAAAAGTTGTTTTTATACAACAATTGCACTATAATGTATTGAAATGCTTATAACAATAACAGATAAAGCTGAACAAAGATTTATAGAACAACTAGAACAGCGCGGCAAAGGTATAGGGATACTTGTAGGCGTGAAGAAAACAGGCTGTTCTGGTTACGCATACACCCTTGAGTTTGCCGATACTCCTGTAACAGGATTCCATCAACATTACGATAATTTTACTTTGTTCGTAGATCCATTAGCTGAAAGGTTATTGGATGGCATCACGATTGATTATATCAAGCAAGGATTGAATGAAAGATTTGAATTTCTAAATCCTAACGAAGCAGGACGCTGCGGTTGCGGCGAGAGTTTTACTGTTTGATATACTTACCTAATAAATTTCCCTACAAAGAACTGAAGCGCGAAACCATTAATGGGTCAAGGAAATATATGACCCCAGATGGATATGCTGTTCCCAGTGTCACCACGATACTGGATGCAACTAAACCCGAAGAAGCAAAGCAAGCACTACGTGAATGGCGTAAGCGGGTAGGCGAGCAGAAGGCAAAAGAAATAACTACAGAGGCAGCGGGTCGTGGGACTCGTATGCACAAGTTTTTAGAAAATCATGTGAAAACCGGAGATACAGGAAAGCCCGGTACCAATCCTTACAGTATACAAAGTCATCTGATGGCTCAGACTATCATTGACAAAGGGTTAAGTAAGTGTCAGGAATTTTGGGGAACAGAAGTCAGTCTTTACTTCCCTGAAGTATATGCGGGAACTACAGACCTTGTTGGGATACATGAGGGTTCAGAGGCCATCATGGACCATAAGCAAACTAACAAGCCTAAAAAGCGCGAATGGATCGATGACTATTTTCTTCAATTATCCGCTTATGCTACAGCACATAATGAAGTGTATGGAACTAACATACGTAAGGGTGTAGTCTTTATGTGTAGTGCTGATAATAAATATCAGGAATTTATAGTTGAAGGTAAGGAATTCGACACATACACAGACAAATGGTTTCACAGAATAGAAGAATATTACACTCAATTCCTGTAATATAAAAGCATAAATAGTTGTACTACCGGTGTAAGTACAACTATGTCAATTATACAGATTTCTAAAATTCAACAACGTTACGGTGAATTAGTTGATTTGCCGCAATTAGATCAAGCAGAATTTGGTTTTGCGGCAGACGTTAATCGTCTTTTTATTGGTAAAACTACAGGTAACACAGAAAACGTCGAAGTTCTAACTGCATACTCTGATATCTCATTTAGTCAATTAGATGGCGCCGGCAACTCTAATTTAAACATAAACGATTTAAATTTAGCTAATGGCCAAGTATTAGTATATGATGGTGACAATTGGGTAAACAGGGGCGGCGACGCAGGTGGATATGTAAATTTAGGAGATGTAAGCAATGTCGCAATCCAAGGCGGCGGTATTAATTATGTGCTTACTACTGACGGCACAGGAAATTTAAGCTGGACTCCTAAAGTATTTGTGACAGCAAACATCGCTAATATTAGTAAAGCTATCACGGGCATTGTCACTACCGCGGAAAATATTTATTTGACAAATGGGTCAGAAGTTACGATTACAGGCGTAACAGGAATGACACAAGTAAATGGAAATTCTTATTTCATTGGAAACTTAACTAATAATTCATTTGCTTTATATTCAGATATTACTTTGACAGCGCCTGTCAATACAACAGGTTTTGGCACATATGTATCAGGCGGTATTTTAACTTGTGCACCGACCGGGAGCGAAGGTTCAGCAAATGCCGCAGGCGTGACTACAAGCGTTCAATTTAATACAAACAACTTGTTAGATGCAAGTGCTAATTTTACATTTAATAAAACAACTAACAATTTAACAGTAAGCCCCGGCAATATTATAGTCGGTAACAACATCACAGCGAATGGAAATCTAACAGTCGGTGGTACAGCAAATCTTGCAAACGTTACAGCAGGAAATGCAAGTTTTACAAATTTAACCATTACAGGTTCAAATCCGTTAGTACTAACATCTATAACAACAGGTGCCGCTGCAACACCAGGTACTATCACTGGCAACTGGACGTTAACATCAGGATCAAGATTAGAAGCGACTTATGCTGACCTTGCTGAATATTATGCCGCGGATAAAAACTACATTCCAGGCACGGTGTTAGAATTTGGTGGTGAGCAAGAGGTAACAGTAGCAGGATCAGAAAGTAATAAAATTGCAGGTGTAGTATCTAGCGAACCTGCATACGTTATGAATGGAAGCTTACATACAGAGCACCCAGTCATGATCGCACTAATTGGTCGTGTTCCAGTTAGAGTTATAGGTAAGATAAGCAAGGGAGATATGCTAATCAGCGCCGGTAATGGATTAGCTAAAGCTGCAATAACTATGCCTAAGGTCGGTACTGTTATAGGTAAAGCAATAACAAATAAATTGACAGATGATGAAGGTGTAGTTGAAGTATTGGTTGGAAGAATTTAAGAATAAATACAACACAGGATTAAAACAATGGCATCATACGTATATACAGCAAGTGGTTCAGCCACAGCATCAGCAAATATAGCAACCGACAAAGTTAGAATTGCTACTACAGCCTCACCAATTCAATATACTACCAGTTTTCCTAATGTTGCACTAACTGGTACTGTAACTTGCGCTACAACTAGTGACACTGTTACTGGATCAGGTACAGCATTTTTGTCACAATTAAATATAGGTGCTTGGATAGGAAACACAGCAGGTAGTACAGTAGGAATTGTAAAATCTATTGCTAACAATACAAGTCTAACATTGACTGCTAACGCCGCAGTAGCAATATCAGGTGGTACTGCACGATATAATCCATATGGTGTTCCATATACTGTAGCAGATGCTAACTCAACAATCATTCCTGCAAATACTGTTCAAAATAGTATCATCGTGGGTCAAGGAAATGTTGTATCTTTCTTAGATGTCGGTGGTGGCAGCGCAGAAGAATTTAGCATTACTGAATTAGGTATGCCTCATCCTAACACTGGCACGACTGGCGTTCTAGCAACTCCAGCAGCTGGTGGACCAACCACATAATAATCACGCAATAAAATAGTATTTTTTGATAAATATAGTATGTTCATGACGTTGTTGTTATGGACTTATGCGGTCCCCGCCGCGTAACGGCTAGAACCCGGCATTATAGGAGAACAAAACAATGGGTCGTCCACTTAAAATCGCAAAAGCACAGGCAGTTGTAACAATTACAGATACAACTACAGGTACAAATTTAGTAACTACAAACGCTAATTTTACTAATTTAGGTATCATTGCTGGTATGCCATTCATCCCAGCAAGCAATATCGGCAACTTAGTTGCAGGTACTACATATTGGATTCTATCAGTTGTCAATGCTGGTCCAAACAGTGAATTCACTGTTTCAGAAACACAACTTTCAGCAAATCCAACATACACTGAATTTGCATTAGCCACAGATTCAGGCACTGTAGCTGCAACAGTAGGCGTTGTTGATGCATATTTCAACAATCCAATCGGTGGTGCAGGCTATCCAGCAACTAACGCAAATACATATGGCGTAGTTGGTGGCAATACAGCAATCTACGGTTCACAAGTATTGGTTGGTGTATGCATGGGTATATCAGGTACTGGCACAATTACTGTAGCTGATGATAGTCCAAACATTGACGGTGTGGGTACAGACTTTGCAAACACATTTGTTGATGGAACAATCGTTTATGACGTAGATGGTAACCTACTTGGTACTATTGATGACATCGCAAACGCAAATGCTGTATTTGCTACATTCGCAGCAAACGCTACAGCAAACGTTTCAGGCGGTGCTTATATATATGGTACACCAGAAGCAGGTTTTATCGTTCGTCAGAAAGGTAAGACAAAATATCTAGTAACTGGTACTACTTCAGGCTTAACTCAGGCTTGCTATACAGCAAATGTTGCTAACACAGCATTGTCACCAAACACAATGACTATTACAGCAACTTATGCTAACACAGCAACAAGCAAGGTTTCATCATTGAATGATTATAATTCAGAGGTGTTCCCGGCACAGGTTGCAGCCTCATCACTAGTACAGGGTACAGTATATACCATTTATAATGCAGGTAATACTGATTGGACTGCTGTTGGCGCATTCGCCAACATGACTGGTATCACATTCGTTGCTACTGGTGCAGGTTCAGGTACAGGTACAGCGGTATTGGCAGATGTCAATCCTGATGTTATCGCATCGTTCAACTCAGCAATCGCTGCGAACGCAAATGCATCACTACCACCTGTAGTCACTATTACAAACGCTTAATAGGGTATTGTAATGGCTACTATTGCTAGAAAAATTAAATTTGAGCAAACAGTTACAGAAGTTGCGGTTCTACAACTTGAGGTCGAAAACCTACATGAAAAAGTTGATGAACTCAAAACTGATGTTAAAGACCTTCATGAATGTTTAGATAGAAATATGACTGAGACTAAGCTACTACTAAAAGAGTATAATGACATCTCAGTGAAACAACATGAAGAACTCTCAGAAAAAGTATCCGGCTTTGAGAAAATAAAATGGATGCTCATGGGGGCAGCAGCACTGTTAGGTGCTACTGGGGTCGAAGCAGTTCAAATGTTTTTATCGCAGTGAAAATAGTCAAATGACTAGTAAAAACGGGGCGAAAGCCCCGTTTTTATTTTGTGAGTGTTTCTAACTTTTCTCTAACTATATCAATGTTTACTGTGCTGAATAATCCTGGATGCATTGGTTTCGGGTGCTGATTCATGCCTACCCATGCATAACCTATGTGTTCGTTGTTTAAAATAGGTACAAACTCATCGTCGACGGCACAAAAGAATGTATGATACGTAAAAGTATTATTAACAAATTTTTGGATAGGAACTAATTTTGCATCATTAGGAAAATATCCTATCTCTTCCATGCATTCTCTTTCTATACCTTCTAACAAGGTTTCATCTTTTTCTATTTTTCCTCCGGGCACACCCCAACTACAATTATTGTCGCTACGTAGCAAATACAAAAATCTTCCGGTATTTTTACTGTAAAAGAATAATCCTGCTGAAGTGTTTTGCATAGATATAGTTTATCAGTATTCTATTAAATTACAATACTGTAATCGCCCTCTCCATACCAACCTTCGTAACTCTTCATCCATTGTCCTTCTTGATCGACATAACGGTATTGTAAATTTGTAGTAAGGTTAGTCACATATTCTACAGTGGTACATTCGCTTGCATCAAATGAAACAAACCATGACATCGTAGAACTGTCAAACTGTATTATGTCATTTGCTTCAGCAACTAAATCGCCCCATGCTACTGTACTATTACCTTCACTACCTATATCTTCAACGATTAGATATCTTCTACCGTTAATAGGGCCTGGAAGTCCTGCGTTTGGACCAGTTAATTGAGGATTAATGACGCTATCTACCGGATTGAGTGTGTTTTGAGGTAGCGTGTCAGGATCTATATTATAGATTAGTAATCTATCATCGACAGGATCAGGCACTATAGTTCCAACAATATCATTTTCCATATATGGATTCTGTAACCAAATTTGACTAATACCTGGCTTCCACGCCCCATAAGCATTCAGTAAACTAGTCCAATACAAATCAGTGTTGGGAGGTGAAGGGTCATTTAAATCTGTGTTAGGTGGGTAGAATGCTTCATTGGCAGGTAATAATTGTAATTTGTTTCCTATCAATAATACTTTGTAACCAAAAGGACTTATTTTCTGTCGTGTTCCTAATAATAAATCTTCATCTTGTATGTCTTGTAGTGCTGTACCTTTGTAAATGCTAGCGATAATTTTATGTATGACGCCCATTTTCTTGAGCTTGCTGCTAGTACTGATCCATATAGGAATATAAAACTTCCAGCTTAAAACATCTATTGGATTTCCTGTGCCTATAGGAATAGTGCGTGAACTAAAAGTTAATCCGTCTTGATAAACTACTGTCAATGATGTCCAGTCAACAAAGTTATCTGTGCTTTGTATTTCTAAACTAGGATTGAAAATCGTTCCTAATTGTTCGATTAATTCTAATTTTTGATTATAGTTTGTTGTCCAAAAATCTACTTGTAGTCTAAGCGTATAAGGAACAGGCATAAGACGTTCGATTGTAAATGCCTGACCTTGTGTATTTTCGTATGATTCAGTTTCATTATTGTAGGCGCGCTGTCTTACTTGTAGCTTTTCAACGAAGAAAGGTTCTTGTGTACGTTTCTGATCGTACTCTAAACCTGTGATAAAATAAGTTATCATCGGTGCGCTAGGCAAAGAACTTGGACTATTATTTTGTATAATCGTCTGAACCTGTCTACTTTGATCACCATACATCACAGGTACACGAACAAGAATATCATTGCCGTTGGGATCTTTGCCTTTAGTCACATACCAGTTACTAAAGATTTTCGCAAACTGTAATAAGAATCTGCGTATCTGATTGTCGTAAAAAAATTGTGCCATGAATTACTCTATTGGTGGTATATTGTCAGGAGCGATGTCCAAAATACTTGATAATGGTTGCGCCGATGGAATCACCTTTTCAGAATTATTAAAGTATATATCTGATTGATTGTTGATGAATCCCGAAATTTGTGATTGATCTGTATTTGTGAATCCTGTCTCTGTTCTAACATTAGTTGAGATTCTTACCCAAATTTGTCCATCCCAACGGTATAATATTTGCGGAAAATAATCTATACGTAAAAAGTAATCTCCCACTTGAGGGTTTTGTGGGAAAGCGATACCGGCGCCGCTCGGTAAGCCGTTTGGAGGAATCGCATCACCTGTCAGATAACCTGCGCTGTATCCAAAACTACGAGGACTTGCGCGAGTGATATATTGGAATGCAGGATCACAGTCAGCACGCCAGTCCATCTGTGTGCTAATCGTTCCAGTAAATCCTGGCTGTGTAGGATCAGCATCAGCAGTAGCATAAGTATTATCCGCTGTACCGTATGGCCCAGTAACTGGGCCCATTGATTGTACTGTTAGATACTTGTCACCTTGCAATGCTCTTGTACCTGAACCTTCTTTTAACACATGCGGTTTAGTTTCACTTACTTCTAAATTAGCCTGAATAAATTTATCAAACTTATCTGACAAATCGCTGTCAGCAGTCATATCCCAAATACTGTTGATAACGTCTTTGCTGATTCTTAAACCGACACTAGGATTTTTAAACTTGGGGTTACGCATATAAACTACCGTCGCGTAACTTCCAGTTTGTGGCGCGCCGCCGCTATAAGTAACTACATTAACAGGTGGAGCTGGCTGATCTAATTTATCAGATAACACACCATTACTTTGGTATATACCATATGTAGGAACAACATATAGATCATTATTGTTGTATCCTGCTTTAGGTACAATACGCTTTGCTTCTTGTAGTTGAGCATCGTTGACTTGTAAATTTTTATTGTAAGTTGATAAAATGTCTTTTAGATTTTGTTCTGTACTTAATTTCCAATATTCCTCATTAGGCGGTGCTATGCCGGCAGGAACTTCTTTTATTGATTCATAATTCTTGTCGCCGTAACTGATAATATATCCAGGCGGATAAACTTTATTCTTGTCCCAATCTCCAAGATAGTTGTCTTGATTGATTGGCTCTTTGAGTATGTTGCTAAATTCTTGGCTATCAACTAATGGCTCACACTTAATGCGCCATAGATGTGGATACCAAGTTTGACTAAATCCTTCACTTGCGAAGTTTGCGTCTGTAATCTGATAGAAACGTTTTAGCGCAACCGGTATCGTTTCATTAAGAGGATTATAATCAAGCAAGTGCGGTAGTTCAAGAACGTCGCCCACCATAAGTTTTCTACCAACGATATCGATCATGTCGTTGTAGTGAACGGTTATGAAAATTATGTCATTATTCAAGAATAAGCCAAATTGGCTTAGATCGAAATCAAGGTTCTGAACATTATAATGACCACGCAATCTGTAAATGTTCGTGTCGTACTTCCTATCACGATTTTCTAAAAACAGTAAGTCCTGTATCTGTAATGGATCTGGACTTATATACTGGGGTTGTGTATAGTCTACGCTGGGGGTCTGAGCGACTGGACCTATGTATTTGTGAATATATAAATCCGTGCCACCAACAGTGAATTGCTCTGAAATTACCTTATCAAAGTACTTGTAATCATTAGATTTTGTTGGATGATACAGCGACAGTTTGGGCATAGTAGTATTTAGTATAAAAATCAATGACTTACAAAGGTATTGACTTTAGCCCTGTTTTAGCGTAAAATATATAAATTAGTGAAACAACGGAGTTGTCATGGTAAAGCACAAAGTAGAAATCAGAGAGTTGAAGCCTAAGGACTTTGACTTGAAGCACATTGGTCCCGAACCCAGTTTCAATGCTGATCTGGTCGTGACTGAATGGGAACTCGCTAAGGCGTTCAATTGGTATAATCACTTTTACGATAACAAGGACGCTAAAGAATTCATCGCCCAATATCTAGATGTTGCGGGCAAACAACAAGTTGCTAAAAGCATACGCCGTGTCAACGATAGGCATGTCAAGACCACTTATGGTTGGCTAGCGCGTTGTATCCTGAGGGGAAGTGTAGTGTCAAACGACACGTTGGCTAAACTTCAGAGTGAGGTAGATCGTCTGGTATCGTTCACAACGGTCGATACCTCTGACGAGGAAGCCCCTGTAAGTAATCGCCCCAACGTGCAGGAGATTATGCGTGAGCGCACTCAGCAAGTTGGTGGTGAACTTGAGGGTCTGTGGGATGATTATCTGAAGTCTGGTGCTGGTAAGGAAGGCATCAAGGCAATGGACTTGTTGTCTCAGCGCAACATTCTCCCGCAACATGTACCTATGTTGGTCAGTGCGTGGGAAGGCAAACTCTATGAGTATGAAGAGGTCCTTGCAGGTAAGGACGAACAGTTGAATGAAGCCTATGAGCGTTTTGGTAAGGTTCAGTTGAAGAACATTATCAATACTATTCAGACTGTCATCGCCGATCTCAATGCGTACATCAATCTCAAGAAGGCAGGCAAGAAGCCCCGCGCTAAGAAGCCTGTACCGGTAGAAAAGGTTGTCAAGCGTCTCAAGTATCTCAAGAACTTCAAGTTGGAGAAACTTGAACTTGAGAGTGTAAGCCCGACTAAACTACATAACTGTAGCGAGGCTTGGGTCTACGACACTAAGAAGCGCAAACTTCATCACTATGTTGCTGACGAGTACACTAAGAGCATTAGCGTCAAGGGCAATACTGTAGTTGGTTTCTGTACTAAGGAATCAGAAATCAAAACTCTACGTAAGCCCGAACAGCAAATCAAAGAGATTATGGGTAGCAAGCCTGCTGCACGTAAATTCTTTGATAACATCAAGGCGGTATCGGCAAAGCCGAACGGTCGCTTCAATGCGAATATGATTATCTTGAGGGCATTTTAATATGAGTAAATATGAGTTTGATCCAATCGAAGAACGTATGCGAACATTGATGACGGTAATTGATACCGCTATCTTGTCAACGAATGATCGTAATGATCAATTGATGTTGGCATGTGCTATGATGCAACGCACAAGAGAAATCTTTGATGCTACGTTAGGTGAGAATGGACGACGACAGATGTTTAAGGATTTAGTATGAGCCAAGTTGATCTAAACAAATATAAGGATTTCGTAGAGGCAGTCACTAGCAAGCCTAGTCAAGACCTAACTGAGTTTATGAATCGTCTTGATCGCATCGACGCTAATTATGAGTCATATGGTCCGAACGGTGAGTATGTTCATGGTCCAGATATCAATGTACCATTATTGCTTTGTGGTGCTATTGGTCTTGGTAGCGAGACAGGTGAGTTTCAAGAAATCGTAAAGAAGATCGTGTTTCAGGGCAAGCCCCTTAATGAAGAAGCACACTTTCATATGAAGCGTGAACTAGGTGATATCATGTGGTATTGGATCAATGCTTGCCGCTCATTGGGTCTCAATCCAAATGATGTTATAGCAGAGAACGTAAAGAAACTTGAAGCGCGTTATCCGGGCGGCAAGTTTGACGTTTACCATAGCGAGAATCGTAGAGCAAACGATCTTTAAATTCAACTATGAGTAAGTTTCGGCTAGCGACAATAGGTTGCTCTCATAGCAGTTACTATGCAGGACTTCCTTGGCCTGTACCATTGTCACAAATTATTGATGCTGAACTACATATGGCATATAGTGCCGGTGCAGGAAATGAAATCAACACTTTAAAAATTCATGAATTGTTGGATCGCTATAATCCAAATCTTTTGGTAGTGCAATTAACAGACTCTAACCGATTTACTGTCGGATTAGATTACCTGTCATCACATGAAAGTTTTCCTTATGAAGATTTAACAGGACCCTTTAATCATAAATTAGTTAACTTTTATACATTCAATCATACTGAAAACATACAAAATTTACAGCGCATGGTAGGAAAAAAATTTCATAATGATCTTGATCAGTTTATTAAAGATAATGTTATTACAAGTGAGTATAATTTAGATCATAAGATAGTATCTACTATGCTAGCGATGGATAATTTAGCAAAAATATATAAAATACCTTTAGTATTTTTTGCATGGACACTTGACATCACAAAGCATCTACAAAAGCACGGATATCAAAAATTAGTAGATAATTTTAATATAGTGCCTTCTTTTGTTGAAGAATTCGTCAGTCACAATGATCTTAAACCTATATCTAACGGAATGACAGCAGGTCATCACGATACAAAAAATCATATAAAGATAGCGACCGAATTCGTTCTTCCTTACTTATTAAGTCAAAAATTAGTTCCTAGCCCCATAAAGAGCATAGCTGACCTCTACGAGAGTCCCGTATAAATAAGATAGTATCGGGAAATAAATCATGTCAGCGGACCCACTTTCAGTACCAACAAACGCTAATTTACAGCAACTAAAAGAAACGATGTTTAACAACCTAAGATTACGCTTAGGTGGTGACATCATTGATTTAGAGTTGGACCCACAGCACTATGAAGCCGCTTACGATTATGCTATTAAAATTTATCGTCAACGCGCTCAAAATGCTACTATTGAAAGTTACACGTTGATGACTATCATAAAGAATGTTGATACATATACTCTTCCCTCTGAGTACATCAACGTTCGCGCCATTTTTCGTAGAACAGTAGGTCTAGAAACTGGTCCAAGTTCGACATCATTTGATCCATTTAGTAGCGCGATATTAAACACCTATCTCTTGAATTATAACTATACAGGTGGCATGGCTACATATGATTTCTATGCGGGCTATGTCGAGTTGGCAGCCCGTATGTTCGGTGGTTATGTGACATATACATTCAACCCTGTAACAAAAGTATTGCGTGTTGTGCGTGACTTTAAGGGTACCGGCGAGCGTGTATTGATCTGGGCTGATATGATCAGACCAGAAACAGAATTATTACAAGATCCGGGTGCAGGTGTTTGGATCGCTGATTTCATATTAGCACAATTAAAAATTATTATCGGTGAAGCCCGCGAGAAGTTTGGAACTATTGCTGGACCGGGCGGTGGTACTACCCTCAATGGCGGTAACATGAAGGCAGAAGGCAAGGCAGACCAAGAAAGATTGCTTGAAGATTTACGCAGATATCAAGATTACAGTCAACCATTAACTTGGATTCAAGGTTGACATCCCCTTAAAATTTTATTATACTGTATACATGATTGTAGGTATTGCTGGTTTTATTGGAAGCGGCAAAGATACTATTGCCGATTATCTAATCACGTTTAAGGGTTTTAAACGTATGAGTTATGCTGGTCCGCTCAAGGATGCAGTAGCTGCTATCTTCAATTGGGATCGTGAATTACTTGAAGGTACTACTCACTATAGCAGAGAGTGGCGCGATACGGTTGATACTTGGTGGGCTGAACGTTTAAATATACAACATTTGACGCCACGTTTCGTATTGCAGCAATGGGGTACAGAAGTAGGACGCAGGGCGTTTCATGATGATATTTGGATCGCTAGCGTAGAGAATAAACTACGCACGATTAAAGATAATATTGTTATAAGTGACTGTCGTTTTCCTAATGAATTGCGTAGCATCAAAAACGCCGGGGGCATTACTATTAGGGTCAATAGAGGTCCCAACCCCGAATGGTATGATGCCGCACTTCAATATAATCGCGGTAACAAACACGCTAAGTCTATATTAGAGGAGTATAACATCCATGCTAGTGAATACAGCAGTGTTGGTCTTAATTATGATTACTATGTTGATAACAGCGGCACAGTAGACGAATTACATCGTAAGGTCGACTCAATAATCAACTTGTAAGTCACCGCGCTTCCAAGTCACTTCTTTGCGTTTAACCACTTCTACGCAATTCAAACATATAGTTCTTAAGTTAGATAATTTGTTATTTTTTAAGTCCCCGTCTATATAGAACACAGTCATTTGTGTAGGATATATGCTTTTAAATCCGCATATATCGCAATAGTTTTTCTTTTTATAACCTGACTTTTCCCAAGAAAACTGTTTGGACTTAAGTTTGGGTTTCTTTTTACCGCATTGGTCACATAAACTTCTATAATGTGTAACCCCCTCACGTATATAGTTTATAGCCCTATAATGCTTGTTACACTCTTTACACATTGGTCTAGTGATAGGCATAAAGATATTTAGTAAATAACCTTCGAAGGTTTGCTAATAGACGTTTTTTTCATATTTGTTATAAATAATATTAAGCATTTAGGGTTGTTACCCTCAAAATATAACATATAGGAAAAACGAACATGGCATTAACATCACCTGGCGTAGAAGTTACAATCATTGACCAAAGTCAATATCTTCCAGCCCAAACAGGATCAGTTCCGTTGGTTGTCTTTGCAACAGCGGCAAATAAAGCGAACCCTACAGATACAGGCGTAGCATTAGGTACAACAGCTGCGAATGCAGGAAAGTTATATCTAGTAACTAGTCAGCGTGATCTAGTATCTTTATACGGTAACCCATTCTTTTACACAACAACAAACGGTGCTCCAATTCAAGGTTACGAATTAAACGAATATGGATTACTAGCTGCATATTCTGCACTAGGTGTGACAAATCGCGTGTATGCACTACGCGCCGATATTGATTTGGCAAGTTTAGTAGGTCAAACAGGACGTCCAGTAGGCGCTCCAGATGATGGCGCATATTGGTTAGATACAACTTTGACTAATTGGGGTATCTATGAATTTAATGCAACTACAGGTCAGTTCACACTTCAAGATCCTTTAGTTATAACAGATGCAGATAACGTAGTCGGTGGTCTTCCAGCAGGGTATTTAGGTTCTGTAGGATCATACGCTGTGATCGCATTGCAAACTACAGCGGTCCCAACAGCGACAACGGCTCAGCAATTTTTCTATAAGAATTCATTTAATGAATGGGTAGCATTGGACAGTAACGAATGGCATGATACAGTACCTTCAATTACTGGTGCTAATTCAAATCCAGCATTAACAGCAGGACAAACTTTTAACGTCACAATTACTGATCAAAACTTAAATCCACAAACAGCAACAATCACTGTTCCTGGACTTGGATCAAATAATGTAACAGGCGTTGCTGGTGCTATCAATGATTTGGGTTGGTCAAATCTATCAGCAGGAGTCAATTCAGCTGGACGTTTGTTAATTTATACAAAGAAAAGAGTAGATATTGCTGCAGGTACTGGTACAGTATTGACTGACCTAGGTATTACCGCAGGTGCATATTTCTCACCAAGCTTTTTCTTAGGTACAGCATCACAACAACCACTATGGCAGACAGGTCAATCACAACCACGTCCTAGCGGTTCTGTATGGATAAAGATAGGCGCAGCAGGTAACGGTTTCAATCCTGTAATGTCAGAGTATGACGGTACAGTAGATGCCTGGATCGCAAAAACTATCACTTTGGCTGATGGAGACGCAGCGGCTATCGACGCGCTAGATGCGACAGGTGGTCAAGCAATTCCAGCTGGCACGATTTATGCACAGTATTCATATAATTTTACTTTTGCTCCAGCTCATCCAGGACCAATATATTTCTGGAAGCGTCTAGCAACAGGCCCAACTGTAGTGACTGGCACTAACACTAGCCCAAGTTTCGATGCAGGTCCATATACAGCATCAATCTTTATCACTACTCCAAACAGCACAGCTTGGTCAGGTCCTTATACAATGACTTTGGCAGATAATACTTTTGCTGAAGATTTCGTAGAAGCCTGGCAGTTAGCAAGCGTTCCTTACACAACGGCTGAAGTGACTACAGACGGTGCAATTCAAATCACTCATACATTGGGTGGATCAATTAGAATCAACGACATTGACGATACGACAGGTACTTCAAATGGATTGATGGCTGAAGCAGGATTTGTAGCTGGATCAACAGATGGTTGCAAACCAGGCTTTATCGAATTCACTAGTTTTGATGTCGCGCAAAGCAGCACGTCAGGTGCAGGTGCAGGGCTACAAATCTCAGTGGCTATCGCAGTTAATGACCAATATCTAGGGGGTACAATCAACGCAGGTGGTACTGGTTATGTTGTAGGAGATACAGTAACTTTTGCAGGTACTGACTTGGGCGGTACATCAGCTAACGATCTAGAAATCGTAATTAATAATGTAGGCGCCGGCGGCGCTGTGCTTGGCTATGTATTCTCAAGCGGCGAACCAAACGTTCCTGATTATCATTACGAAGTTCAACTAAGTAATTGGGTAGAATTCAGCTATACAGCAAATGAAGGTGCCCCAACTGAAACTCCAGCAAATAATACTAATTGGTATTATAGTGTGACAGATGAAGTTGATGTCATGGTTAAAACTTCAACAGGTTGGAAAGGTTATCGTAACGTAAACTTTGATAGTAGCGGTTTCCCACTACCATCAGGTACAAACACAACTGATCCAAACGGTCCGCTTGTAAGCGCAAGTATACCAACTACACAATCAGACGGTACAGCATTAGCATATGGTGATTTGTGGGTAGATACCAGTGCTGAAGCACTTGAAAATTATCCAGTAATCAGCCGCTGGCAGAATGTTGACGGCGAAGATAAATGGGTATTGATCGATAATAGCGATCAAACAAGTTCAACTGGTATCGTATTTGCTGACGCTCGTTGGTCAAGCAATCAAGATACTATCAACCCAGCAAACGATCCAATTCCAACTATCAAATCATTGCTAACAAGCAATAATACTGATTTGGATGCCCCAGCAGCAAATTTATATCCAGTAGGATGTTTGTTGTTCAATACTCGTCGTAGCGGTAATAACGTAAAACAATATAGAAGCAACTACTTCAATGCTGTTTCATTCCCAGACGAAACATTGCCAACAATTCGCAGCACTTGGGTAAGTGTAAGTGGATTACAATCAAATGGCAGTCCTTACATGGGTCGCAAGGCACAACGTGCAATGGTAGTTGAATCACTACGCAGCGTATTAGCAACTAATACAGCGATACGTGATGAAGATAACTTCTTTAATCTAATGGCTACACCAAATTATCCTGAATGTCAGCCAAATATGATTGAAGTCAACGGTGCCCGCGGCGAGACTTGCTACATTTTAGGTGACACTCCAATGCGTCTACCAGAAAGTGCAACAGCAATTCAAGCATGGGCAACTAACGCAGCAGGTGCGACAAGCACAGGTGAAGCAGGATTAGTGACACGCAATACTTATATGGGCTTGTTCTATCCAAGTGGTCTAGCAACAGACTTAAGTGGTAACGAAGTAGCGGTTCCAGCAAGCCACATGATGCTACGCACATTCTTGCGCAACGATACAATCGCTTATCCTTGGTTCGCAGCAGCAGGTGTTCGTCGTGGTATCATCGATAATGCGTTAAGCATCGGTTATCTTGACAGCACGACTGGCGAGTTTATCACTACTAAGACAAGACTGGGTATTCGTGATACATTGTATGAAAACTTCATCAACCCACTAGTGTTCTTCACTGGTAACGGCTTGTTGAACTATGGTAACAAGACATCATTCAATAGCCAGAGCGCATTGGATAGAACTAACGTAGCAAGACTCGTTGCTTATATCCGTCGTCAATTGACTATCGCAGCAAGACCATTCGTATTTGAACCAAATGACACAACAACACGCCAAGAAATTTCTGGCGTAGTTGAATCATTGATGATTGATCTAATTGCGAAGAGAGGTATCTATGATTACTTGGTTGTTTGCGATGAGTCAAACAACACACCAGCAAGAATAGATCGTAATGAGTTGTGGATCGACGTAGCAATTGAGCCAGTGAAGGCTGCTGAATTCATCTACATCCCAGTACGTATATTGAACACCGGTGAGATTGGAAATCAGGGATAATTAGAGTTATAAATAGAATTATGGAGAAATACTAAAATGGCTGCAATATCATTAAACAGAATGTCAGTTGCTGGTAGTGACGGAGGTTCTGGTAACCAAGGCTTATTAATGCCTAAACTACAATATCGCTTTAGAGTTAAGTTTCTAAACTTTGGCGTAGACACATTAGCAGGTTTAAGTCTTACTAGACAAATCGTTGACGTAGCAAGACCAACTGTACAGTTTGATCAGGTAACACTACCTGTTTACAACAGCACAGTAAAACTAGCTGGTAAGCATCAGTGGACAGACATCACATGCACGATTCGTGATGAAGCTACAGGTGAAGTTTCTAAGGCAGTTGGCCAGCAGTTACAAAAGCAATTAGACTTCATGGAACAGGCTTCAGCAGCAGCAGGTCAAGATTACAAGTTCCAAACTAATATTGAAATATTAGATGGTGGTAACGGCACTTCAGCACCAGTAGTACTAGAAACTTGGGAACTATATGGTTGCTGGTTACGTACAGCTAACTACCAACAGTTAAACTATGGCCAAAGTGATGCTGTAACTATTCAGTTAACAATTTGCTATGATAATGCATTGCAGACACCACTAGCAAGTGGCGTAGGCGCACCAATCGGCAGATTACTATCAGGTAGTTTGGCTAGCGGAGTCGGCACAGTAACCTGATACCAGGTAACCTAAATGGCTAAAGGTTATTGGGGTGAGCAATTACAAAATGCCCTCGGTGCTTTCTTAGGAACACCGGGGGCTCCTAGCGGGGCCTACTTAAGAGACTTCACTCACGCTAGCAAAACTTTCGTAAGCGACAGTTATGCTCTTGCTCCTAAATTCAAGTTTCTTTTTCACACATATTTTAATATTAATCCAGCTGCTCTTGATTCAACGATGACAGCAAATTTTAGTAATTATGGATTATTAGTCAAAGATATAAGATTACCTAGCTATCGTTTTGCGACACATACACTAAATCAATATAATCGCAAAAGAATTGTTCAGACTAAGATCAATTACGATCCAGTAGAAATTACTTTTCATGATGATAATAGTAACGTTATAAACAAGTTGTGGTATGCATATTATACATATTATTATAAAGATGCTGCTAAACTATCAAAAAATCCAGGTAGTAACACAACTCAAAGCACACAAGCAGATTTTAATACAAGAAATACTTATAGTGATGATGCGCAAGGTAGTTTTGACTGGGGATATGTAGGCGAGATAAGCACAAATGCATCCGGCGCAAATACTAAAAAACCTTTTTTTAATAATATAACTGTGTATGGATTTAATCAACACCAATATATTGCTTATCAATTAATAAATCCAATGATTGCAAATTTTGCTCACGATTCTTATGATTACGATCAAGGTAACGGAGTGATGCAAAATCGTATGACTATCGAATACGAAACAGTGCAATATTACGAAGGTGCATTCAATGGTGAAACATTACCTAATATCGAGACAGGTAACTTTGCTGATGCAGCAAATTATGATAGAGAATTAAGTCCTATCACTGTTCCCGGAGCTAATGGCAAGATATTAGGTCAGGGTGGGTTCGTAGACGGTATAGGTGGATTTGTAAATGCATTAGGCGATAAAAATATTTTAGGTGCCATAAAGATAGCAGGTGCCACTTATAACAATTATAAATCATATAATGCAAAAACCGCGCTTAAACAAGAAGCTGAAAATTTACTATTAGGCGCCTTAGGTCAGTTAAAAGTAGGACCTACAATACGTAATCAACAAACACAAACTCCTGTAAAACAAGAGACACCTACAAACAATGGTGCAGGTTCACCTACAATATCTAATGGTTCACAACCGGGCGTAGTAGGAGGAGATCCAACAGCAGGTTCTCAAGTACCTTCTACCACTTCACCGCGCCAACCTAGAGTAAGAGGACCAATCTAATGTTGTACGATATACAAAGACAAACACAAGAACAAACAGTAAAAATTTTTGATGCCTTTTACAAACAAAATACAGTTATTCCCACAAATCAATATGACTACGTTAAAAGTTATTTTGATAGCGTATGTGACACAAAACAAATAGCAGCAAATTTTACTGCTGTATTTTTTAGAATGGCAGAAGCGAACGGTATAGATGCTATGGTTTTGCTTGAAGAATTACAAGGTAGAGCAAAAACAAAAGTTGATTTAAGTCAAATAATGGCTTATTACTTTAACAGTTTCAAATCAAAGACTAGCTTATATGGATTAGCAGTAGTTCCTACTCCTAATCAGGCAGTAGCAAGAAACGTTGTATTATAATATGGCAAATTTTGCTCAAGGCAAATATCAGTGCAAAAACAAAGGTAAGTATATAGGCACTCATGTACCTAGATATCGCAGTGGTTGGGAATTAACATTTATGATGTTTTGTGACAATCATGATAGCGTGATATCTTGGGCCAGCGAATCTATACAGATACCCTATAGAAATCCACTGACCGGCAAATCCACGATTTATGTGCCGGATTTTTTTGTGCAATATCAAGATAAGCATGGAAGACAGAGGGCTGAACTTGTTGAAATAAAGCCCAAAAAGCAAAGCCTTATAGAAAGTAGAACAGCAAGTGCTAGAGATAGAGCAGCTGTAGCAGTAAACCATGCAAAATGGGCAGCAGCAACTGCCTATTGTAAGAAGGCAGGATTGACATTCAGAGTCATTACAGAGGACGATCTTTTCTATAAGAAGGGCAAAAGTTAAAATAAATACTTCATGACCAAAAAGTTAGAAGAGTTGTTTGAACTTGCAAGTGGTACTGAAGAAAGCAAAGACATAGAATTGCCCCCTGAAACACAAGAAGTTACAGAAACAGCACTTAACAATCTAGAAAAGATTGAGAACGCATTACCTCAGGTGCGTGGGTTAGAAGTAGCGGACCATGAGATGGACGATCTTGCTGACCTAGCTAAAAACAGTTATAAAGATTTGATGGATCTAGGTATGCAGGTCGATAGTCGCTACAGTAGCGAAATCTTTAATGTCGCAGGTACTATGTTAGGACATGCCATCACAGCAAAAACAGCAAAAGTACAGAAAAAATTAAAGATGATTGAGTTACAACTTAAAAAAGCAGGTCTTGATCAGAAACTTGCAAGTAAGGAAGAAAAGATCGAGGCTACCCCGTTAGGTGAAGGGAAAGTACTTGACCGTAATGAATTACTTAAGTCCTTGATAAGTAAAAACTGAAATTAGTGATAAATATTAGATACAGGATATACGTATGAAAAGCCTAAAACAATACATTGCTGAAAGTGTACATTTATATGATGTAACAATTAAAATTGCTGGAGAAATTGATAAAAATTTCATAGATTTGTTCATTCACAATCTAAAGAAGTTTGATCCAGCAACTCCAATCACACCTAAGACACTTCCTATCGCTAAAGATGCTTATGGTTTTCCAGGCTTAAGCAACGAACCAGTAACACTACTACGTTGCAAGTTCCGTTATCCTGCTACAGAACCAATGGTGCAACAGTTGGCACAACTATTAGGTTATAATGTAAATTATGTACGTTTAGTTGATAGCAAATATGACGACAGCATCAATAGTGAAAGCGAACAGTATGCTAATCAGATGGAACATAGTCCTGTATTGACACATGAAGAGATGGAAGATGCGGGCGATGCAGCTAAAAAAGCAAATAAAGATTATGGTAATTCATATCTAGATAGCATCAAAGCACAAAGCAAGGATGGTTTCCAAGGCAAAGATATTCCTTATGATGCAAAGCGCACTCCAGACAGTTTCGATCCATTCAAGCCATACCTAGATGATAAATCAAAGGGCAACAAGAGCCCAATGACAAACATCACACGCCCTGCTAAACCAAAAACAGGCGCGATGGCGTAAGAGGTTTTATCATGGAATTTAAGAAATTTCTACAAATAGTAAATGAGGCTGAATCAACAGCCGAAAAAGATGACAAGGCCAAAAAGGCAGGCGAAGAAGTCACTAAGGATATTGAATATGATGAAGATCATAAGGGTAGTGACGATGAACGCGCCGAAAAAGCAGGCAAGAAAGTTGCTGCTGATATCAGATATGATGATAAGAAAAAGAAATCATTAAAAGAATATTTTGAAGAAACTGAACAAGAAATATTAAACGAAGGTCAGTTTCCTATTCCTGTAGTTGGTCCAGATAATAAACCAGTACCAGGACAAGCAGGATTTTTAAACGTGAATGTTCCTGGACAAGCAGGGGTAGCTGTCAATGATATGCTACGTAGATTAGGTGCAAGAGGTTTGAGCATCATACTTCCACCAAATAGAATTCAACAACAGCAACAACAAGCAGCACTAGCTGCTGCTAAAAGAGCATCAGTGCAAACATCAGGCAAGCAAGTTGCTGAAGATAGCATAGAAGAAGGCATCGACGATATATTAAAATTAGGTGCAAAATACGGCGACGATTTCAGTAAACCGTTTAAGAATTTTGCTAGCGGATTTAAAAATCCTCAAAGTGCAATTAATTTACCAAATCAATCATTAGCATCAAAAGCAGGTGCAGCAACATCAAGAGGCGGTCCTGCAATAGGAGCAGGCGCCGGCGCAGCAGGCATGGCTGCATTAGCGGGTGACGATAAACCTGCTGCAGATAATAAACCAGCAACCGCAGCAGACAATAAACCAGCAGCGGTAGCTCCTGCTGCTCCAGCACAGCCAGTGGCTCCTGCGGCATCTGCACAGCCAGTCGCTCCTGTAGCACCAGATGCACCAAAAGCACCAAACTATCTTACTATCTCATCTGTAGCGGATGTTAGCGCAACTCCTCCCCCATCAGCCGAAAAACCTGATGAAATTGATAGAATTCAACAATTGGCAGGAATGAGTGATGAAGAACGCTATGGTAAAGTAGGAGCAGAGATTCGTAGATTAGATCCTGAAGCCTATAAAAATAGACCAAGAGATTATCAAGGTAATATAGATTTATTAAACAAGTTAAGAGCGCAAAAAGCAGGAGATAGCACCGCACCTGCAGATGATCAAAAGCCAGCAGATGCTAAAGCCGATGAGAAGCCAGCAGATGCTAAAGCTGATGAGAAGCCGGCAGATGCTAAAGCTGATGAGAAACCAGAACAACCATCAGATGCAGCAGACGAATTAGAACCAGTAACAGTAACAGGCAAGAGAACACAACCTAAAGATCAAGATAAACCAGGCGATGCAGAATTAGGCCGCCTATTAAATCTTGCCGGTGCTAATACATATGATGAATTAAACAATTATTTAAAAACCGGTAGCACACAGGCTCCTGCTCAACCAGCAGCACCTAAAGACGATACATTAGATCAATTACAAAAAGATGTTGATACTGTAAATCAAGAGCCAGTAGACGCAGCAGGTGATGTTGAACAACCATCAGAGCCAGCAGAAGAACCTGCAAAGGCAGATGTAAAAACAAGTTATCAAATCAGAGATCCAAATACTGGTAGAACTAGACCTGTATCAAAAGAAAAATATGACAGCATGGTTGGAAGAAATCAAATAGATGCTAATGTGCCTCTTGATTATGCATTCAAGGTAAGAAATCCTAGTGGGGAAATTGAAACAGTAACTTATAAAGATAACCCAGAAAGATGGTCACAAATAGCAAGTCAAAATGCAGGCGCAGTAGGTGATCTTAATACAAGATTAGGAGCACAATTAGGACCAAAAGAAAAAGAACCTGACGTTAAGGGTGATGGAAAGAGTTTATTTAGAAAACTTTTCAACATCGGAAAAGACGATCAGGGATACTATATGGGTAAAAAACGCGGTAAAGACAATGCTCCAGAAAAAGAACCTGCAGAAGAAATGCTAGATGAAGCTGAAAAACTAAAGGTTCAAATGGACAAGCGAGGAGGCGGAGTCATATATAATGCTTTCAAAAAAGATAAACCTGCTGATGTTGTAAAACCGACAGGCGAGTACAAAGACAAGTCTGTTGAAGAATTGAAATCCATGCTTGCTAAACTAAAGAAGTCTGGACCGCACGATGAAAATAGTCCACAAGCAAAGAAAATGCGTCAAATCAATTTTGCTTTAAGAGCGAAAGGTGGCTGGAAGAAAGGTGAAGGTGCAGCAATGAAAGAAGAAAAGGTTGACGAGAAATTCGCAAGTCAACAACAAGCAAAATTGATGCACGCCGTAGCAGGTGACAAGAGTGTTGCCAAGAAAACAGGCGTAAGTCAAGATGTAGCAAAAGAATTTATTAAAAAGAGTCATGGTCAGAAAGTAAGTAAACTGCCCAAGAAAGTAAAAGAAGCAGAAATTCCAAAGTCAGGCCCAGATTATGGTGCAGGACTAGGCGCTGGTCGCAGCGATAACGTATTGGAGGCAAAGCCAGATTTCATTGATCTTGACAATGACGGTAATAAAAAAGAATCAATGAAGAAGGCAGCAGCTGACAAAAAGAAAAAGAAGGTAAATGAATCTATGAGCAATCTATTAAAAGCAGCATATAGCGAAGGCTATGTACACGGTCTACGTGAGCAACCATGCCGCGTAAAACACTACGAAGATATGGAAGAAGCAAAGCATTACTTTGAAGGTTACAAGTGTGGCCTAGAAGAATGCTATGGACTTGTTCCAGGTCGTGGTTATGTTGATGAAGAAACATCACAAGATGTCGTAGACGACATGGCAAGTTTTGGCGCTGTCGATGAAAATACAAATCAAATGGCAGCAGTACCAGTTCAAAAGCCACAAGCACAACAGGTAAATACTTCAGCAACTAATCCTGCTCCGCAAGCAAATGTACCTGTGAAGCCAGTTGCTACTGCTATGCCGCAACAACCACAAATGAATGTAGGTGGCGTTGCTGCAACTAAACAAGATGGCTCATCAAACATGGGCGCTGTAATGCAAAGCCGTGCAAACTTAAGCAATATCGGTCAGCAAGCAGCACAACAAATGCAAGAAGATGATTTAGATGAAATGGACAAAGGTGATTGGTTGAAGCACAAAGCAAAAACTACACCAGGTGACACATTTAAAGCATTTGGTCAAACATTCAAAGATAAAGATGTTTCAGAAACATACGCATTTGAAGATTTAGAAAATCAACTTAATGCACTATTAACAGAAAGCAAAGTCGTTAATGAAGGTCTTTCAGTATCAATGTCAACTGGTCAAGAAGGTAGCCCAAACAGCGTAAGCGTTACAGCTACAGATGGCGATAGTGAAAAACTATTAGCATTTATCAAGCAAGTAGGTTTAGGTGGTTTCGGTGATAAAGAATCAGTATTGACACCTGCTGAACCAACAGTTATTGCAACAGCAAGTGATTATGGCGCACCTAAATTTAATGGTCATGACATGCCAAGCATGGATGACTTATTATCAAAATTAACTGGTTTAGAATCGCACGATGATCATGGTCACGGACATGATCATGGACATGAAGAAGAGCATACTTGCAATGAATGCGGTATGATGGAAAGTTCATGCGGTTGTGAAAAAAAAACTGAAGAAGTTTTAGAAACTACAATTGAAGCGCAAATAAAGTCAGATCAACTTGATGAAGCTGCACCAGCATTAGCAGCATTAGGTAGATTAGCAGGTCTTGCAGGTCGTGCTGCATTAGCAAATCCTGTTAAAACTGCTATGCTAGCAAAACGTGCAGCAAGCGCATTCAAAAAAGACAAAGAAGAAGTAGGTGAAACCGAAACATTAGATCAGCGCGAATTCATGGTCGCTGAAGATGATGGTGAAGGTTACGAACAAAGCCAAGCTGATGCAGGCAAGATTGACAGCGCATTAGCATTGAGTGGTGCATCAAAAGGTGGTGCAACTAATGAAGATGCGGGTGATGTCAATAGTTCTATGAAAGACATCATGTCAAAATTAGATAACATTGACAAGCCTGATAGTCCTGAAGCCGAAGTAGTTTCATTACCTGGTGCAGAAAATCTAGGCAAAGGTGCTGATGGCATGCCAGAATTTGATGTAAAAAATCAATCAAGCAATACTTCATCATATGAAGTAGATGGCAAACCAGCTTCAAAAGCAGAATATGATAATGCTATGAAGAATTTCAAGATGCCAACAATGCCATCAATGCCAAACATGGCAGGCAACACTCCTGCTATGTCAAATATGCAGACAAATTTTGATGATATATTCAAAAATATGCAGGACAAGTTTGCAGCCATTTCAAAAAATCTAGGCGGAACATTACGAAGATACGGAATAGGTAACATGGGCCAGGAAGATGAAAAATACATCACACTTCCTGGTGGATCAAAAGTGAATATGGCAGACTTTGATAAGTATGTTCTACCTCCTGTAGATGTAACATCAAAGAGAGCAACACCTAAAGATCAAGAATTGCCAGGAGACAGACAACTAGGTGATTTGTTAAATCTATCAGGTGCAAATACATATGATGAATTAGCAGCATGGTTAAAGAGTAGAGGATTAAAAAAACCTAGCATTGATGATTTGCAACCAGTTAAGGTCACTGGTCGTAGAGTCCCAACAGGGGATAAAGATGCTACAAGAACTATTCCACCAACTGATGATATGTTGCAACCAGTAAAAGTTACTGGAAAAAGAGTTGGTGAACCAAGTGAAAAGGACGCCCTAAATACTACTGATATGGATAGTTTAAAGGCACAACTTGACGCAATGTTAAAGGGTATGCCTGGAATGGAAGGCGATAGTGATGAATTATTAAAGAGTGTCATGCAACAGACAAAACTTGATGAATGGGCAAATGATGCAGGTCAAAAAGGCACAGATGCAGCATTCACACGCGATACTGATTTTATGACTCAGACTATCAGCGGTGGATTGAACAAGCCTAAATCAACAGGTCAAACTACAATACCTGTTATTGCTGGTCAAGAAGCAAGAGAAGGCGACGAAGATGTTAAAGCCTGGAAGAAACTAGCAGGTCTAGCAAAGTAATTTGTCGTTAATATAGTTAAAAATACCCGGCTAATCACCGGGTATTTTTTTGGCAATTGCTTTGCTATAAAAACGATAAATACTATATTAAAGGATACTGGATAGATGGCACAGCAGAATATAGATTTCGGTAGTTTTCCCGATGATCCAGATGCAGATGCGATACGCACTGGGTTTCAAAAAGCACAAGAAAACTTTAATGAATTATATCAATTACAGACATCTAGCGGCGTCTTATCCATCAATCGTGCCAAAAAAGAGAAGGGCTTAACCGTAAATCCCACTTTTGGTAATGTTATCATCAGTAACGACTTTTATCAACTAAAAGTAAAAACACAAAGTTTAGGCGTAGGATTAACTCCAGGATCTGAATTAGATCAAATCATTATCGATTCAGGGTTGTCAAATCTATGGATTGATTTGCTTGACAATACAGTTATCAACGAATCACTGATTATAGGCAATATAAGTCCGGGCAATCCTAATGTCACAATCGCTAACGGCAATGTTGTAGCGACAAACAACATCACAGCAACAAACTTTTTCGGTAATGTAGGAAACCTAACTACTCTTAACGTTACAGGTAACATATTAGCAAATAACATAACTAGCAACGCTAATCTTGCTGTGGGTAATGTTATCACAGCTAATATTGCTAATATTTCTAATACTGTTAACGCGGCAAATATTAATGCTTCAAATGTTGTAAGCACTTCAAATTTAACTGTTACGAATACAGCCAATATTGCTACAGCAAATGTCACTGGATTATTAACAGCAGGAAACATAATATCCGGTAACGCAAATTTAGGCAATCTTGCTCAAGCAAATTTTGTCAATGCATCATCAGTCAGCGCAGGCAATGTACGCACTGATAACTTATTATATGCAAATGGCCTACCTTGGGATTTACAATATCCAGCTGGCGGCGCAGGTCAAATTCAATATAATGATGGTAGCAATAATTTTGCAGCAAGTCCTAATTTAATTTTTAATGCTGCTAATAGTAATTTAAATGTGATCGGTAATGTTAACGCAACATATTTTGTTGGCGACGGTGGCGGATTATCAAATCTATCTATCGGTAATATTACCGAAATTGAAAACGGTTCATCAAATATTCGCGTATACCCCAATAGTAACGTTACTATTTCAGTAAACGCACAACCAAATGTAGTACAATTTGGACAATTACAAACAACGTTTGATACAGATATTCTCGCAAATGGTCATGTTGGATATATAGATGAAATTTATTTAAATGTTGAACTAACAACACCTAATTTACATGTGACTGGTGGCATAGCAAACTTAGGTTATGCTAATAAAGTTCAAATATTTGGTGGCGCATCAGGACAAGTATTAACCACAGACGGCACCGGAAATCTAACTTGGGGTATAGGTGGCATAGGCGCTACCGGCGCTACTGGTCCACAAGGCGCTACAGGTATAGGCGCTACCGGCGCTACTGGTCCACAAGGCGCTACAGGTCTCGGTGCTACTGGTGCTACTGGTGTTTCTGGAGCGACAGGTGTTCCTGGTGCTACTGGCGATAGATATTTCACAACAAGTAATACATCACTTACTATCGCTACCGGACCAGCAACATTGACAGTAGGTATAGGTTTAGCATACGCTACCGGTCAAGAAATTTCTATTGCGCATAGTTTAGCGCAACGTATGTTTGCTACTGTTGCCGCATATAACAGTGCAACAGGAGTGATGATAGTTAGCGTATCTAGTGTAGTAGGCACATTAGGTAATGTGTACAGTAGTTGGCAGGTAAATCTAGCTGGAGCGGCAGGTATACCTGGTAGCACAGGAGCGACTGGCGCTACTGGTGTAGCAGGTTTAGTTGAAGGACCTACTCAACCCGTAGATACAACTGTATTATGGTATGATACTAGCACGCCAGGTATTGAGGGTATAGGTGCGACAGGTGCGACTGGCCCAGCTGGTCCTGCAGGAGGCCCAACAGGTCCGCAAGGAGCAACAGGTGCTACTGGTCCTGCATTGTCTAATGCTACTACTATCGATATAACAAATACAAATGGGTTAACAACAACATATTATCCTACATTTGTTGAGAACAGAACAACTAATCAGATTTTGCGTGGAGATGTTGATCTAACATATCGCACAGATACTAATACTCTGACGACAGAAAATATATCTTTAAGTGGTAATTACTTAAGAAGTGTAGCGACTGGTATTAGTGCTGCCGGATCAACACAAGGCACAGCGACAGCAATAACAAAAGATATAAACATTGTAAGCACAGTAAGTGCAGGGCAAGGTATTGTATTACCTACAGCAATTGCAGGTATGGTAATCATAGTTAATAATACAAGCGCGACAAGTTTAAACGTATATCCAGCAACAGGCGCAACGATTAATACGTTGTCGACCAACACAGCTTATACTCATGTAGCCGGTGCAAGTTTACAGTACTTTGCTGTAAGCGCGACACAGTGGTATACAGTCGGAGCAAGTTACGCATAACATATAGGTCAATAAATAGTAGAATATTATGGGTGTATTAAAATATTACGATAGTTTGACATCAACATGGTTACCGGCTATAGCCGGTGTTCAAGGCGCTACTGGCCCAACAGGTGGTACCTACACCCACGAACAATTAGTGGCAGCATCAGTTTGGACTGTAAATCATAATTTGGGAGAGCGATATCTTAACGTTGAAGTAATTGATAGTGCAAATCAAAATGTAAGCCCTCTTACTTATCCTACTATAAGCTTTTTAAATTCTAATACACTTACTATTACTTTTGCGTCACCGCAAACAGGATATGCCGCGATAAGTTATGGTGGCATGGGTGCTACTGGACCTATGCTTGATTATCAAACAAGCACAACAGCATCAATCAATCTAGAGATTCCGTCGACTATTTCTTGCACAGTAGATACCGGTTTACCCTACGTTGCCTTTCAAAATATTATTTTCATTGCTGACGGTGAGACAGACAAATATATGACTGGTGTAGTTCAGTCATATAATATAGCGACAGGTGCATTAGTTGTAAATGTGACAGGTGGACAGGGTAGTGGTACTGGTCCTTATACGCCTTGGACAGTCAATATATTTACACCAATGGGTGCTACTGGTTTAACTGGTGCAACCGGCGCTACTGGTCCACAAGGCGCTACAGGTGCAGCTGGCGGCGCATACATCCACACACAAAGTTCGTCATCGACAACGTGGAACGTAACTCACAATCTCAACAGTTTATATGTGAACGTTGAACCAGTTGATAGCACTGGTAATAGTTTTGTAGGTAGATATGACTATCCTACAATCACATTCAATACGGCTAATACGCTTACATTGACATTCACAAGTTCAGTGACAGGTTATGCCGCTATATCAGCAGGTGGCCAAACCGGGGCGACCGGTATTGGTGCTACTGGGGCGACGGGACTTACTGGTTCTACTGGCCCAAGCGGTGGCCCAACAGGTGCGACTGGTGCTACAGGACCGCAAGGTTCTACTGGTGCTACTGGCATAACAGGCCCAACAGGTAGTACAGGTTTAACGGGTCCAACTGGTGCTACTGGAGTAGGTGCGACTGGCCCGACAGGTGCGACTGGTGTCGCAGGCCCTACAGGCGCTACTGGCCCAGCAGGTACTAGTGTAACAATCATAGGAAGCGTTCCTACAGTAGGTGGTACTCCTCAAGCAACTCTAAACGCGGCATTCCCTAGCGCAGTTGATGGCAATGGTGTCATTGCTGAAGATACTGGAGACTTGTGGGTGAAAGCCGGCGGAGTATGGAGTGACGTAGGAAACATTCAAGGTCCAGTCGGTGCTACAGGTCTGACAGGAGCGACAGGTATTCAAGGTGCTACAGGAGATCTAGGACCTACAGGTGCAACAGGTGTACAAGGCTCTACTGGTATCGTGGGACCTACAGGAGCGACTGGCCCAGCTGGTGCAATAGGCGGTGCAAATACTGAAGTTCAATTTAATGACAATGGTGTTGGCAACGGTAATGCTAACTTTACGTTTAATAAGACAAACAGCAATGTAACTGTTACCGGTAACGTAATTGTCAATACAGGCGCATATTATGGCAATGGTGCAGGCCTTACAAATATTGCGGGCGCGAATGTGACAGGCACTGTAGGAAGCGCAACTACAGCAGGTACGGTAACAACAGCGGCACAACCAAACATCACTTCGGTAGGTACGTTGACTTCACTCACTACATCAGGTAATATAAGCGGAGCAAATGTAACTGTAACATCTTATCATATACGCAGCGTGGCTACCGGTATAAGTGCCGCAGGATCAACACAGGGTACAGCCACAGCACTTACAAAAGAAATAGATGTTGTCTCAACAGTGTCAACTGGTCAAGGTGTAGTACTACCTACAGCAGTTGCAGGTATGGTAATTACTATAACGAATACAAGTGCTAATAGTTTATTAGTATATCCTGCTAGTGGTGGTATAATTAATACACTGTCTACTAATGCTGGATTCACACAACCAGCAGGTTCTACAATTCAGTATGTTGCCCCAACTACTACGCAATGGTATACAGTTGGCGCAACTTATGCTTGAGGATAAAAAATGAGTAATCCAATCACATGGGTTACAGCATCAGGTATCATCGGTGTATACCCTGCTGAAGTTGCTATGGTCTATCGTCTTGCTGCGATAGCAGAACTACCCTATACTATTACTAAATTTGAAATAATAAGCGGTAGTTTGCCAGAAGGACTTTCTTTTCGAAAAGACGGTAAAATTTCTGGAACTCCTCAAGTCATTACTAATGACATAAGTAGCGAATTTGTTGTTCGTGTAACCGCTAGTGATGGAACAAACACAGCATTTAAAGATAGAACATTCAGTATAACAATAACAGGAGAGGCAACTCCACTATTTACAACTCCTGAGGGACTGTTGTTTACTACGGAAGATAGCACATGGATTGAGTTTCCTATCGAATACTCTAATCCTATATCTACGAACGAAGTATTGATACGTGTATTGCAAGGTCAATTGCCTCCAGGATTAGAAATAAATGAATTTGGACTTATTCGCGGTTATCCGACTCCGCCTACGTCTCAAGTTAACTTGCCGGAAGTTGATACATCAGCATTTGCTTCCGACAACACAAATAATTCTATAACAGTGTTAAGCACTAATGATTTTGTCATCAATAGACCTATAGTTTTTACAGGAACAACTTTTGGCGGGATAGTTTCAGGAGACGTATATTATATTAAAAGTATTATCAACGCTACACAAATTACAATTTCTATAGCGCCAGGAGCTGATACTTTTATAGTAGATACAGCAGCAGGGTTCATGGATGTGACTTTGCCCGCGACATCAATAGGCAACCCGACTAAACGTCAGTATAACTTTACTCTTGATCTTTTGAGTGAAAAAGGCAACGACAGGGCATCATATGCTATAACAGTTGTAAATCAAAATTTGAGTCCCAGCCAGGGCGGTCCTGGTAAAGCAGTAGGCACAAGAATACCTACAATTTTAAATACAAGACCATCGACTTATGATATTGAATCCAATGAAATAGATTATGGTTATTATGTATTACCACCTGCAGGCTCTGTCAATCCCCCCGGCATTACTTATAATCCTACTCAAAATGCATACATAGGCGAATTTCAAAGCGACAATTTTTTTAGTTTTCATTTATTAGGTTATGATTTTGATGGTGAACAACTGAATTATATCATTGACGGACAGCCTCCTTGGTTGAACTATGATGGTACTACAGGATGGTTATACGGTAATCCTATCACCGCGCCTAACTCAATTGAAGAATATACTTTTTTAGCTAGAACATTTAAAACTGTAGGACTTAGCACATATAATAGTGTTGACTTTAATTTTAGTTTTAAAGTTAGTAATGGAATTTCAGGCACTGTCAAATGGATAACAGACAGTGATTTAGGACAAATATATAATGCATCTTTAAGTTACTTTAAAGTTAAAGCAACATCTGATGTAGATTTAGAATATGTATTAGAATCAGGTTCATTGCCGCCTAATTTGACTTTACTTGATGACGGTGAAATAATAGGCATAGTAGCATATCAACCTAGTGACAATTACCAACTACAGAATGATTCAGCAACGTTTACTTTTAGTGTCACGGCAAAAGCAATTGATCCGACTCTATCATCTTTTATAACTAGCACAAAAACATTCACGATAACTGTATATCAAGAATATAGCGAACCTACAGACAACTTATATATTAAATGCACTCCTACTGCTAAAGATAGAGACATCATAAGTTCATTATTAACTGATCCGGAACTAATACCAGAAGAATATTTGTATAGACCAATAGATCCAAATTTTGGTAAAGCTAAGAACGTGACCTATGCACATGCATATGGCATCAACTCTAGCAATCTTGCTGAGTATCTAGAAGCAGTCAAGAAAAATCATTATTGGAGAGATGTGACATTAGGACAGTTAAGCACTGCCGTCGCTAGAGATGAAAACAATAATATTATTTACGAAGTCGTATACAGCAATATCGTAGATAATCTAGCTGTATATGATCCTGAATTCGGCATTGATTATAGATACAGTACTAGCATACCAGAAGAAATATTTTGGCCAAGATTCATCGATTTAAATTTAGGACCTTGGTATACTACAAGCACAGAAATCTACACAAGCTTTATATTTAATCAAGAAGCTGAAATAATTACTAATTTCCGTGAGTATTCTTTGTTGACTCAAGACGGCATACCATTATTACTAAATGGCGGCATACCTACATTCTATACTAGTTTGACCCCAGGATATGCTAGAATATTATATCCTAATAGTTTAGATAATATGCGTTTACGTGTAGAGCAAGAGTTGGGGTCAAATAGTAATTTTAGATTATTACCATTATGGATGACTAGTCAACAGCGTGACGGCAATACATTAGGCTTTACTCCTGCTTGGGTGATAGCCTATACTAGACCTGCTGAATCAGTTAATGTGACATCAGTTCAAACGATAGGAAATGACACATTACAAATATATGCGGTTATAGTAGATGATGTTTCTAACCTAGTCGTAGGCAAACCAATCGTGTTCTCAGGTAATACTTTTGGAAATATCGTCAGCGGAGCAACTTATTATATCAAACAGATAGGAGCTCCGGGATATCCAAACGCTATTATTTTAAGTACTTCTAAAAATGGCATTACTTATAAATTGGTCACAGAGACCGGGAATATGTCTGGAGTGTTTGATCCAATTAGTTATGCTGAGATCATACAAGAACGCATTCAAACTGAATGGCCATTCACGCTTAATGAGATTGATTTTGAGATAGATAGATTCTCTGTCAATAAGCAAATCACATATAATTATGATACATTGCTTGCTACACCAACTTGGTCAGAATATCCTAGTGCTACACCACCACCTGATCCAGCCGATTCAAGTGATTTTTATGTGATATTCCCGAACAAGACTATTTTACCAAAATCTAGCCAATATAATTTATAGTAGGTATAGCATATATAAATACATTATGGAATTTAACACATGAGTAGCATTAACACAAACAGCCTAGATGTCAATTACCCGATTCCTGGACAAAACAATAGTACACAGGGATTTCGTAACAATTTTGTTAATATCAAACAAAATCTTGACATTGCAGGCAGTGAAATAAGCGATTTACAAAATAAGGCAGTGTTAAAATCAGCATTAGCCAACACAGTCATAAACAATGACATGGCAAATACTCTAATTGCCAATGCGTCTACGCTTCAGTTTCGCGCTACTACATACAATTTAGGCAATGCCCTTGTAGGTAATGTGTTGATTGATTGTACTTTAGGAGACGTACAGTACGGTACATTGGCAGGTAATATCACATTAAATTTCGGTAGCTGGGCGCCTACAAATACAGAAGGACATGTAGAATTAAATTTAGCAAGAGCTAATGCTAATGTTGATGTTTATATATTTTTCCCAAGCGACACACCATTTAGAAGTATTGAATTGTTAGAAAATTATGTGCTAGCAAATAACACTCCTGCATTGACTTTCCCTTATGGTAGCACAAAAATTAACTTATTGCTCACAACAACAGATTGCGGAAATACAGTCGATATAACTCCAAGCAACAGACCATTTAAGAGTACATCAATACAATATGGTGTGCCTCCAAGCACAGGCAGATTGGGTGATACTAATGGCACGATATATGTTCCCGATAGCGTGAGCCAACTTAAAGTAACAAACACAACGACCGGTTCTGATATATTCACTACTGCCAATACAGCAACCTTATATACAGGTATGCCCTTACAGTTTACTGGTTCGGTATTCGGTGGTATTTCAACATCAAACACATATTATGTGAGAAACCTAGTATCAGGTACAACATTTACAGTATCAGATACGACGACATTAACAGCAAACGTAACTCTATCGACTTCATCAGGTAACATGTATTTAAATCCTATAAGCTACATATACGTTGCTGTTGATGATTATAGTGCTAATGCTATTAATAGAAGCATAACTAGCACTACTGGTCCAAATATAATTACTGTATCAGGTAGCACAGCGAATTTAGTTGTGAATTATCCGATTATTTTCATGACGGATGACCCTACAGGAAACTTAGCAGGTGTTGAGATCGGATATCCTTATTATATTAAGAGCGTTAGCGGTCCTAATATAACGATCAGCACAACTAGAAATAATGGTGTAGCAGGTCCTGAGTACCAAGGTATTACCTCAGTAACGTCAGGTAACGTAGACTTTGATTATACTGTCTATGATGGTCCGGACATCTTTCGCAGGATTCCACTACAGCCGTTCTAATTTATGGAACATCCTTTCGTAAACGATTTATCCAATAAAAGTTTAGAAGAACTACAAACTGACATAAGTAATTTGTCGGCTAAACTAAACTTTGCGTATAGAGCGAATCACAGGCAACTTATAAACCAAATACAAATGGCTTTAGAAAGTTACCGTAATGCTTATACTAAAAAGATGGATGATTTAATTAAAAAGCAAAACATCACTACTCAAGTTGTTATCGACAAGAAATCCAAATGAACATACAAATAGAAAAAGATTTTACATTTATGACTGCCATTCACTTTGAATCAAAGTATATGGTAAATCTATATGAGATGAATGCAAAAATGGAAGTTTGTACTGAAGATGTGCGCGAACAAAACATCGCCATTGAACGTATGAATTACTTTCTTACAGGCCAAATCGAAGATGTCATATTTGTACAAAACACTGAAAAAGAAGCTATACAAAATTACACAAACGCTGGTATAAAAGTTTGCATAGTACCAGAAGAACCTTACGATCAGATAATAGGGATGTTACTTGTAAACAAATGTAATGCTATCATGGAAGGTAGGATAGTAATCACTGATATTACTTTTGGAAGTAAATTGAGTAATTTGATAAAATTTAACATACAAGGCGAGATCGCTAAACTTGAATACCCGGAAGATTCTTGGTATAATAAAAACACTCTAGCATTAGCAGATAAAAATAAAAAAGAAAAAATCGTGACCCTTTTTGATAAAAATAATTGGGCAGAACTAGAATTGACTTGGAAGCAGAAATAATTTAAAATATTTGAATGCACACAGACAAATATGGGCAAATCATCTTAAGTGAAGATGACATTTGCAATCTTTATCTAAACGATCCTACACGACATTTCAAAACTATAATAACAGATAGCGATATTTCTATTCCTTCTATATTGGAACTTGAAAATATTCCAATACTTAAGAAAAGTTTTGATATCAATCTTTCTGTTGAAGAGTTTGATAAGATTAACCAAAACAATTGGTATATGCCTGAGTTCTATAAAAATTTAGACGTTGCACAATTCGTGCTAGATAAATGCAACAGTGAAGCCGAGTTACAGAGAGCAGGTGAAGAACTACTGTTATTTCAAGAACGTAACATGTTTGAACTTCTAAAATATCTTACATATTTGGTCGACACTATGCGACAGAACAAGATAGTTTGGGGAGTGGGTAGAGGTAGTAGTGTAAGTAGTTTTGTTTTGTATCTTATAGGTATTCATAAAATAAATAGTTTGTATTATGATTTGTCGATTGACGAATTTTTAAAGTGAGGCAAAATTTATGGCACAATATAGATCAGCGCAAGGCAAAGTAATTGACATGAATGCATTGATAGCAAAAAATGAAAAAGTAAGGGCTGTTGGCAACATGAAAGTTAATGCTAGAGGCGATACGATTGATAGCCAGGGCAAAGTTATAGTCCCAGTCACGCAAAAAGTGGGCGCTGCATATGAAGCGACAGTCGGGAATAGAAACGCGCAAGCGAAAAAGTCCAAATTACCTAAAACTAACTTGTCCAAAGAAGAAATTGAGTTAGAAGAATTCGATGAGTTAAACAAAGAAATCGAACAAATAAAGGCTAAGGAGAATAAAAAGTAATTTATGGCAAATATTAATCCATACAAAGTAGGGAAACTTAAAGCATTAGGAGATACAATCATTGTATCTGAAATGGAATTTAGTGAACGAATCAGCGCGGGTGGTATTATTCTACGCAATGATGACACTAAGAGCGCAGGTATCAGACCTCGTTGGGGTAAGGTATATGCTGTAGGACCCGAAGCAAAGGGTGTGAGTGTTGGACAATATATTTGCGTAAGTCATGGCCGTTGGACGCGCGGAGTCAAAATTGAAGATGAGAATGGAGAACAGACCATTCGCAAGGTTGACCCAAAAGACATTCTACTCGTAAGCGATGAGCCCGTTAACGATGCTACGATTAGTGATAAGGAAATCTAAACTGTTGACATTGTTCAATCGTTATAATAAACTGTTCGCATGAAAAATAATCTCTGGGTAGAAGCATACAGACCTAAAACTGTTGCCGAATATGTTTTTGTTGATCAAAAGCAAAAAGATATGGTAACAAACTGGATCAAGGACGAGAGTTTCCCTCATTTGTTATTGAGCGGAGATCCCGGCACAGGCAAGACAACGTTAGCAAGGGTCTTGATTCAAGAATTAGGTATTGAAGATTTCGACGTATTCGAAGTCAACGCATCACGCACAAGAGGCATTGACGTAATACGTGACCAAATAAACAGTTTCGTGCAGACTATGCCGTTCGGCAAGTTCAAGGTAGTGCTGTTAGACGAAGCGGACTACTTAACACCTCCGGCGCAAGCCGCCTTGAGAAATGATATGGAAGCGTATCACATGACAGTACGCTATATCCTGACTTGTAACTATGGGTACAAGATCATTCCTGCACTAAAGAGTCGCTGTCATGAGATGCATATCGCTAATACTGATATCACAGAATTCACAGCAAGAGCCGCCACAGTACTCGTAAGTGAAAACGTAGTGTTCGATCTAGATGTACTTGATACTTATGTACGTGCTACTTATCCAGACTTGCGTAAGTGCTTAAATCAATTACAAGTTAACAGTCAAACAGGAACACTACTTGCTCCGGATAACGCTACGTTTAGCGAAGATGCTTTATTGGTAAAAGCAACAGAATATTTTAAATCTGGTAATATTGTTGATGGCAGACAAACACTACAAGAATATATCAAAACATACCCTACAAGGGCTGAGGATATATACACTTGGATGTATGATAATCTAGATTTATGGGGTAAGGATAATCAAAGTAAAGATAATGCTATCATTACTATACGAAATGGTCTAGCAAATCTAACATTAGTGGGTATTCCTGAGATTGCTATCGCAGCAACTATGATTGAACTTACGTCATAAATAAACCTATGAGATATTTACTTATAACTTTTTATAGAAAACCGGGCGGTCAGATTGATGAACAAGCACGTTTTGTTAAACGTGTACGTAACAGTGATGTATCCATGAGCAATATTATAATGGATTATGGACTACGCAAGATTGAAAAATGTGTAGTAGAAGGAAATAAGTTAAACAAGTCTTTTGATGAATTAAACGACTATTATAAAAAAATCTATCCGCAAATGGTCAATCAACTTGAAAAAGAAGGACCTGAATTAGCGAAGCGTAAAGAAACGGGGAAATAAATTCCCCGTTTTTTATTAACGATATAAGTCTAGAACGTGTTCGATCATTCTATGTCGTCTTATATCTCTTGTCTCAAATTCACATACACCGATACCGTATACAGGATTCTCTTGTAATCTACTAGTTAAATCTAATAGACCATTGTCAGCGGTTCGTCTGTCGGTTTGTTCGATGTCACCCGTCACAACGATTTTGCTACCTTGAGCAATACGTGTCAGTAGCATTTTAATTTGACTTGGCGTAGCATTTTGTGCCTCGTCAAGTATTATCCAACTGTTCTTAAAGTTTCTACCGCGGCAGAATGCTAGCGGAGTTATCTCAATGATTTGTTCATTTAACATGTGGACTAATTCTTTCATGCTATAGTATTCTTTCAATACATCTAACAATGGACGTACCCAAGGCTCCATCTTGCTGTTCAGATCACCAGGTAAAAATCCATGCTTCTCATCATCGACCGCTACCGCAGGTCTAGTCAATATGATCTTATCGCAGTCTCCGTTTCTTAGGGACTTGATCGCGGCTAGCATCGCTAAGTAAGTCTTACCGGTGCCAGCTGGACCGGATACAACTACGATGTCTAAGTCTCTGTCGATGAGTGATAGGATGTATTTTTCCTGATTGACTGACTGCGGTAGCAGTTCTATTGGTTTTCGTTGTCGTTTATAATTTTCTTGATTAAAGTCTATCGTTTCTGTAACGTAGATGGGGTTTTTCTGATAATTTTTCATTTGATGATTTTGTTGTTCTTTTCTTAAAGCGCCCGTCTTTCTTTTGCTCAAGTGATGTCTCCTTTGTGAATGAGATAAATTGTCATCTCTTAAATATTTAAAGAGTTAACCTTCGCAATAATGACATAGTATTTGGCAAGATTTAATGCATAAATATAACACTGTTGTCCAATATCTTCCTTTATAATATCCCTGTTTTCTGATAAATACTCTATGACCACTAAAATTGCGGATAAATGGTTTGACGGAATAGATTTCGTTAGTATAGTAGACACTATCAAGGGTGTCATGACTAGTGACGGCACTATGTCTGTTTTACTTGATTTTGAGAGGGTATTAGATCAGTGTGATCTATACGCATTTAAAAATTGGATTAATGGCGAATTAGTTCAAGGCCCCGACACCGGACGTTATAATGTTTCATGTGTTTTCATGTGGCCATACAAATTAATGCCTGACCCTAGAGCAGTAAAACGTTTGCTTAAAATGGGTTGTGATGTAAAATGGGACAAAACAGAAATTGAAGTACCTGTGAAAGTGACGAATCCTGACGATTTCATCCAGGGTACAAATTATCCTAAAAGCGCAAAACGTAAGGTTTGGTTGGTGCAAATCACCATTCCATTAGAAGTAATGGATGATATCAAAGAAGGTTCTGTGGACCTAGCAGGTTCCACTGTAGATTTAGAAGAATTAGATGATGCTTATGACGAAGACCTAGATAAAGAAGGTACTGAAAAAGACGACAATCAACAACTTGATCAGCAACCCGCACAACCAATGGGTGCGCCAGTCCAATAAAGGTATAAAAATGAATCAGCAATTAAATGAAGGATTGGATTATCATGATATGAAAAATATGATAGATCCTTTAATATCAGTAGACGAGTACGCTGCAAGAATGGGTGATGATAGTGATGTCGTCACACTAAGTTTTATTGTATCAAGCCATTTAGCTGCTGACGATTTAGTAAGTTGGTTAGAATTAGGTTATGATTTCATTTTAGATGCTAGCGTTAGTGAAGGCGAACTAGAACCGGGCAAGTGGTTAGTATTTGTTGAGATGAAGCGCAGATCAAATGTACCAAATAAAATCATAGAAATTCTAAAAGATTTAGAAACATTAACAGATTTAGATTTGAAAGATTGGGAAGTTAAAGTAGACGATCACACGCATGACGCTAATTTAGATATTTTAAAGCAAGTGATTATTACTAATCCTAGCCAATATAAAATAGAAAAAGGTAGTGAAGAAGAATTAAATGAAATGAGACAGATCGCAGGATTACATAACAAAAAAGTACACGAAATTGATGATGAAATAAGAAAATTTATAACTAATGCAGGTTTATAAAATGCTTGAAACTATTGTTAAAAATTTGAAAGGTATGCTAGCCGATAGCCATGATGCTGAATGTCTATCAAGTAAAAGAGTCGTAGCATTTTTAGCATTCATTTGTTGCGTAGTAGCATTTTTTGTTGATCTTTTTTCCAATTATAATGTTAGTGCAAATTTATTTGATGCAATGATGTGGATCGTAGTTGCAGGTTTGGGCTTTACTGGTTTGGAAAAATTTGCACCTAAGAAGTAATTCTGTTATAATAAAGCATGGACCATTACGCAACGTTGGGTGTTGCAAAAAACGCTACATCTGATGAGATAAAGAAAGCCTACCGCAAATTAGCCAGTCAGCATCACCCTGACAAGGGCGGCGATACCAATAAATTCCAAGAAATCCAAACTGCATACGATACATTGAGCGACCCACAAAAAAGATCAATGTATGATAACCCTCAGCCTCAAGGCTTTCCTGGTGGATTCAGGATGAATGTCAATGGGTTAGATATCAATGATATATTTGGGCAGATGTTTAATCAAAATTTTGGACAACGCCCGCAAAGACAAGTATACCGTACACAAGTGATTGTCTCATTACTAGAAGCATATAACGGGACAAATAAAATTCTAGAATTGAATACTAATAGTGAAAAAAAGATAATTGATATCAAAGTCCCTAAAGGCGTAAATTCGGGAGATCAATTGCGTTATGACAATGTATTAGATAGTGCGTCCCTTATGATTGAATTTAATGTCATGCCCGATTTAAGATTTGAGCGAAGGGGCCAGGATTTATTTTGTAATCACAGTATAGACGTATTCGATTTGATCGTAGGTACTAACTTAGAATTTACGACAATATCGGGTAAAAAATTAGCTGTAACAATTAAACCAAAAACTCAACCTTACATGCAAGTAAAATTAGCAGGACAAGGCATGCCGATACCTAATAGTAATATGTTTGGAGACCAATATATCTTGCTAAAACCCTTTATTCCTGATAACATTAATAGTGAAATTGTTGATACTATATTGCGAAATCGCATACAATAAATATTTTAAAGAGGCTTATGAATAATTCACCCGAAATCGAAAACATCATCGAACAATCTATTTCTTATGCTAAGGAATTTAAGCATGAGTATGTGACCATTGAGCATTTATTGCTTGGTCTTATCACATTTGCCCCATTCAAGAAATGCTTGAATGGTTTTGGATGTGAGACAGATTTGATGATTGACGAGATTCGTGCCTACCTACAGAGTTTAACAAGTATTGAACGCTCTGATAATGAGACTCCTAGAAAAACTAACGCCCTTGAACGTGTGATGAATCGTAGTGTCACACAGGTATTATTTACTGGTCGTAGACAAGTGACTACGGTCGATCTCTACTTAAGTATTATCAGCGAAGGTAATACACATGCACATTATTTCTTGTTAAAGTATGGTGTGAATAAACAAGAATTTTTGGCTTATTGGCAGCGTCATTATAAGGGCGGCGAATTCAGTAATTTAACTGATACACAAGCAGAAGAAATTCTTGAACAGTTTACTACTAATCTTACAGACCTTGCTAGACAGGATAAGTTAGAACCTGTTATCGGTCGTCATAAAGAGATTGATGACATCATCAATGTGCTTGCCAAGCGTTTCAAGAGCAACGTATTGATGGTAGGTGATCCCGGCGTTGGTAAGACTGCTATCGCTGAAGGTATAGCAAGAGCCATCGTTAATGAAGAAGTTCCAGAATTTTTACAGGATCATGCATTATATAGCCTTGAGATTGGAAGCCTCTTAGCGGGTAGTAGATATCGCGGTGACTTTGAAGAAAAGGTAAAGCAGGTTATCGAAGCACTCAACACAAAGAAGAAGGCAATTCTTTTCATAGACGAAGCACATACTATGAGCGGTGCTGGTAGCAGCAACAATGGTAGCATAGATTTTGCAAATATGATAAAACCCGCAATCACTAAGGGTACGCTCAAGGTAATTGCTTCAACTACTTGGGAAGAATTCTATGAGAGTTTCGAAAAGGATCGCGCATTGATGCGACGATTCTTTAGAGTAGCGGTTGATGAACCAAGCCACGACACAACGATTCGCATCCTTAATGGTTTGCGAGATAGACTCAATGATTTCCATAGCGTAAAAATTACTGATGAAGCCATTAAAGCCTCGGTAGAAAATGCTGACCGCTATATACATGATCGTAAAAATCCTGACAAGAGCATCGACCTGCTTGATGCAGCCTGTGCCAAGCAACGTGTATTAGAAAACAAAAATGCTGAAATCACAAAGGAATTAATTTACGAACAGGTTGAAAAATATACTGGAGTGCCTGCTGATAAGCTTAACGGCGACAATTTCGACAAGATTAATAATCTTGAAAGTAACGTCAAAGATAAATTGTATGGACAAGATGAGGCAGTCAGCGAAGTACTAGATAGAGTTTATGTCAGTTTCGCCGGAATCAACAATGAAACAAAACCCATTGCGAGCTTTTTGTTCCTTGGTCCAACGGGTACTGGCAAGACCGAACTAGCAAAGTTATTGAGTAAAAATCTTGAAATGCCTTTGCTCAAGTATGACATGAGTGAATATAGCGAGAAGCACTCTGTAAGTTCATTGATCGGTCCCCCTCCCGGTTATGTTGGTTTCGGCGACAGCCAAGTGCAAGGTGGTCGCTTGATCAGTGATTTGAGTAAGAACCCACATAGCGTGATGTTGTTCGATGAAGTCGAAAAGGCACATCCAGATATCTTCAACATCTTCTTGCAGATACTTGATGAAGGTCGAGTGACCGGTAGCAATGGTAAGGAAGTGTCTTGTAAGAATTCAATCATTATTCTCACTAGCAATCTTGGTAGTGCTGATGGTGAACGTAATAATATCGGTTTCGGTGAGTTGGCTAAGACCGGTGAAGATGATAAGGCATTGAAGGATTTCTTCAAGCCTGAATTCAGAAATCGTCTTGATAAAATTTGCAAGTTCAAGAAGTTGGACATGCTTTCGATTAAGAAGATTGTTGTCAAGTTTACAGAAGATGTCAAGAAACTCTTGCTTGAAAAACATAACATCACGCTAAACTTAGCTGAGCCTGTTGTTGAATATCTTGCTGAGAAAGGTTATGATAACAAGATGGGCGCACGTCCTCTAGCACGTAAGATTGATGAATTGATTCGCGTACCATTGAGTAAAAAGGTATTGTTTGAACAAATCAAAAATGCAAATATCATGGCAAATCTTGTTGATAATAAGATTGAGTTTGTGGTTTCAAATAAAGTTACAGCCAAAGTGGGCGACGACGGAATCATACAAGTAGAAGGCTGACAAATAAAATGACTACGATTCCTGCTATAGAGATTAAAAATAGACTTTACTTCAATAAATTTCAATATAAAGCTACTTGCTTTATACAAGGGGCTGCCTATACTTATTATACACCTGATTTAGAAACTTTTATAGCACGTATGGAAAAATTGCGCGATGCAAGAAATAACAAGTATGGAGTAAGAGTTTTAGATAATGACTGGACAGAATATTGGGAAGAAGTCAATGTAAACCAAATCAGTCAATTTCTTGTTTGGCGTAATACAGTCGATAAAGAAAAATGCATGTTACGTATACAGGGTGATACAGTAAGTTTTTTCAGTAATAGTTTAGACCTTTTACAAACCCTACAATGTATTGATACCAATGTTAGATTTTTTGAGGCTAAAGTGTTGGCATCGGATACTATCTATTTTAGCAAAGAACCTAAGTACAAATTTAGGACTTTTTTTAAGGGAAAACGTTGTCCTGACGATTTTTTTACTAATGTGATTGAGTTTTGTAGTAGATATCCCAAAGCAAATGTAAGTCGCGGATTGCAATCTTTAGCCCATAATCGTAGGAAAAATTACACAAGATTTATATATTTGCACAGCAGTTATTATATAGATTACAACGATGAAAGCATGGTAACTATTTTACATATGCTTTTCCCAAACATGATCGGTAAAACATATAGTTTAGCTAAACGCCCGTAAAACAGATAAATACTCTAGTAATTATGGAGTATTTATGGCTAAAATTGTAGAGGATGTCGTTGTCATCAAGTTCAGTAAAATCGTAAAAGACAACGAAAAAGAAAGCGCAACTATAGCAAATCAAGAAACATTAGCGGCCCTAGAACAAGTCGCTCAAGAACTTGCGGGTGAGGGCATCGTCGTTGAGGCGATGAAAGCCTAATGAGTCAGGTTACTATACTAGAATTATTACCGCAAACTACCTATAATGGTGGCGGTACAGCAAACGTCTATACTGTGACTGGTAATGCTCAACCTGCTGCCGCATATTACCTAGGTAATCAGGATTTACAAACAGTTAACATCAAATTAGCAAATTGCACCGGTAATATTGTTATCGAGGCAAGTTTAAATAGTAATAGTTCAAATGCTGAATGGTTTAAAGTATATGAGTTGGTAGCAAATGCTAACGCCGGCTCAGGTACTGAACCATACGATAGCAGCAATGCAAGCATCTATACTAATGTAGAAGGTAATTTCGTCTATCTACGCGCCAAGATCGTTGATTTTGCCGGCGGCGTTGTAAGCTTTGTGAAATTGAGTTATTGATATGAAACAGATTGTTGTAATGCCAGGTGGTTTTCATCCTTTTCATGCAGGGCATTACAGCCTTTACCAGGCCGCAAAAGAACAATTTCCAGATGCTGAAGTGTTTGTAGCTGCGACTAACGATCAAAAAGAAAGACCGTTTCCATTTAATATTAAAGAGAAACTGGCAAGAGTTGCCGGTGTAGATCCTAGTCATTTTATACAGGTAAAAAGTCCTTTTAGACCAAAAGAAATCACTGATCATTTCAATCCTAATGAAGATGTACTTATTTTTGTGCGCAGCGAAAAAGATAGGTTAGAAGAACCTAAACCAGGTGGAACAAAAAAAGATGGCACACCTAGTTACTTTCAACCTTATACTGGAAAAAATGTAAAACCTTACGGAAAACAAGCATATATCACATATTTACCAACCATAACTTTTGGTCCAGGAATTAAAAGTGCGACAGAAATTAGAGACAACTGGCCTACTTTAAATATGCGACAAAAAACAGCAATGGTTATGAGTTTGTATCCTGCTACTCAGAGTAATCCTAAATTAGCAACTAACGTTGTAAAATTACTGGACGCAGGCATGGGCACAGAAACAGTTGATGAGGCGGCAAATCCAGCGCAACAAGCTGCTACAGCAATCAATATGAAAAAAGCTGGTAAAAAGCCTAAAACAGAAAGCCTAGATTATCTACCAGAAAAATAATTTCACACCCCTCTCATGATGTAAATATTCATACATTTTGAGAGGATATATGGCCACTAAAAAACAAAAGAACGAAGAGAAGACAGTACCTGTAGAAAAGGTACAAGAGATTGTTGAGCAGCAAGCTGCTCAAAATCAAGAACCAACTGTACCAGGACAGAATCAAGTACAAGTAAACGTAGATTTCCTACGTACTACTAGAGTACATATTGCTATGCCCTGCTATGGTGGTATGTTGACTGAATCAACATTTATGAGTTTCATCAAGTGGGCGAATACCGCCCGTCAGTTGGGTATCGACTGGACGCTAGAAACTATGGTTAATGAGTCACTTATTAGCCGCGCACGTAATACACTTACTGCTAAGTTCCTTGATATGCCAGACGCTACTCACCTGTTCTTTGTCGATGCTGACATTGGCTGGGAACCATGGCACTTGCTAGTTTTATTGAATAGAAATGTAGATGTGATTGGTGGTCTGTACCCCATGAAGACTATGCCCATCAAGTGGGTAGTCAATGGATTTGATGGTGCAGAAGAAGGCCCAGACGGTCTACAAGAAGTTAGCAAGGCAGGCACAGGCTTCTTATTGATGAAGAAGCATGTATTTGAAAAGATGAATAATCACCCTGCTGTCAAGCAGTACAAGAACGATATCGGTCTTGATCCTAAGTACGACAAGTACCTCAAGACTTATTTCGACACAGCCGTTCGTCAGAATCGTTACTATTCTGAAGATTGGACTTTCTGTGAGAACTGGCGCGATCTTGGTGGCCGTATCTGGGTTGACAAGCGAGTTCTATTGCGTCATAGCGGTTCTTATGTATTTTGCATGGAGAATCAGCAGTATCTACTTGATAACATCGGCCCGATGTACGTCAAGGATCAAGAAGCAAAGAAAGCCCAAGAGGGCAAGTAACAGAGAGAGCCCCGAAAGGGGCTTTTTCTTTTGTGCAACATATATCCGAATTATAGATAAATACTATATTATTGCGGATTATCTATATGAAAGTTAATGATATTTTTGAAAGTACTGTCGCAGGTTCTATCGCAACAGTAGCGAAACCACTAGGTGAAATTGAAACAAGGGTTGAAAAACCACCTAAAAGTCCGCCTGTTAAAAAGAATAAAAAGAAGTTCGCTAATCAAATCAGCGAAGGTGCTATGAAGGCACTTGCCTATAACCTTAAGCATATGGATGCTGACGAATTTCAAAAAGTATATAATAAAACTAAAGAATTTTTTACTAAATCAAATACAGCGGCTGCGCCCAAACCAACATCTGCACCTAAACCAGCACCTAGCACTAAAACAGGTTCTAAAGCATGGCACGATACTGGGTACACAGATAAAAATGCTGCTAAACAATTAGACGAGCCTATTAAGGAAGATGAATTAAAGGAAGATGATTTAATCGTAGTCCCAGGCATGCGCCGTATGAAAGATACAAGTTTCATTCCGCATAAGGCAGATCGCCGTGACCATGAAGTAGAGATGGCGCGTAGTGATTTATATGCTGCTGCTAAAGACGCTATGCGTATCTATAAGATGATAGAAAACCGCACAGAAGATGAAGGCTTGATGGGCTGGCAGCAATCATACATCACATTAGCTTCTGACTATCTAAACAGCGTAGCCGATAGTTTAGAACATGATTACGCTGCGGAAGGTTTAGCAAATGTTGTAGGTAAACTAGCACATGCAGCGGCAAAAAAACAAATAGGAGATTTACCTAAAACAGTAGAAGTACAACGCGCTATAGCAAATCAAACTAATCAAAACGTCAAGAATATCAAGACAGCAACAAAAGTAGGTGCAGCAGCCGGAGCTGGTGCGGCAGGTAAAGCGGCATCAGACAAAATACAAAAAGAAAGTGCTGGAGTGTTGGCAGGTGGCATGAGCAATTTTGAAGAATCAAGACCTTATAATCCACTTGACTATGAACGCCGTGAACAATCGGCGATGGATCAAGAAAGAAGAGATTTCAAAAGAAGAGAAATGGATGCAGAATTAGCCGGTGAAGAGGAACGCGCAAGAAAATATAATCAAGGTCCTTGGTATGTTCGCATAAATGGAAAAATTGTAAAAGATAAAAACAAAGAACCATACACATTTAATACTCTACAAGCAGCAGAAAAAGCTGTCAGCACTATGAGGCAAAAAGATTGGAATAAGGGCAAAGAATTTAGTTATTCACGTAGTCCAACTGATAATATAGATGTTAAGGAAGAAAGATGTGTCGAGTGCGGCGGACCTTCTTACAGTGAAGAAAGTATCGCTGAAGCCAAAGATGCTTGCTATCATAAAGTCAAGAGCCGCTACAAAGTATGGCCATCAGCATATGCTAGCGGTGCGTTAGTTAAATGCCGTAAGAAAGGCGCAAAGAACTGGGGCAACAAGAGCAAAAAATGAGATATCGCCAGATACTAGAAGCATGTTGGAAAGGATACACACAGAAAGGCATGAAGCCTAAAGGTGGTCGTATGGTTCCAAATTGTGTTAAAGTATCTGAACAAGAATTAGAAGAAGATTTACGCAAGTGGTTCAAAGAGAAGTGGGTTCGTTTTGGACCAGATGGAAAGATTCGCGGAGCATGTGCTAGAGGTAGTAATAGCGAGGGTAAGCCTAAGTGCTTACCACAGAGCAAAGCACATAGTCTAGGAAAAAAAGGTCGCGCCAGCGCAGCAGCACGTAAGCGCAGAGAAGATCCTAATCCAGAACGTAGTGGCAAAGCAAAGAATGTTGCTACAAAAAGTAAGAGAGATAGCAAATGAGTAAAATTTTTGAAGGTTTAGATAAAGCAGCGTCACGCCAAATACAAAATATTGTACGTCAAAATCCAAAAGGTAGTGCTGCTGAAAAAATGCTATTAAAGCGTTATATCATGACACCAATGGTTCAAGACTTTGATTTGTCTGCTGAAGAATGGATAGGTCAGGCAACAAAATGGTTAGCTGCAAATCAAAATAATATCAAAACAAACTATCCCGAAATTGATACAAGCGATCTTGTTAATCTAGCTACTAAAATGTATGAAGATTTCCTAGCAATGCAAGGACAATTAGAAGAAGCGCGTTGGAAAGGTAAAATTGCTGGAGGACTTGCCGGCGGACCATTAGGCGCAATTTTAGGTGATCAAATACAAAAATATATTGATGATCCAGAATTTAGACAAAAGGTTGATCAAGCGTTTGGTATTGATAAATTAAAAGGCACTAATCAACCAGCTCAACAAGCAGCACAACCTGAAAAAACGTCAGGTCGTCAGTTAAGTCAAACTCCTGACGCTATACGTAAGCGCGAACAAAGAGCAGCAGCAAAAGCTGCACAAGCAACAGATAAACCTGTTACAGATAAACCAAGAGCAAGAGTAAATCCACAGACAGGTGCATTGGAACCTGTACGTACGGATACACCTAAAACGACAAAACCTAAAACTACAAGGACACCATCTGTTGCTGCGGCACCTGCAGCACCTCCACAAAGTTTAGGAGCACAGATAGGTAAAAAGGGTTATGAACCAGACATGCGCTGGTGGAAAAATCTTCCTGATAACAGTAAATGGGCTGATGATGTCGCAAAATCTCCACTTGTACCGAAAAAGGTTAAAGCAGCATTAGCAGCATTAGGTGTTGTCGGCGGCGCTGCGGCAGGGCTAGTCAAAGGTACAGATCCAAGAGATAAAACAACTGCTCCCGCACAGACATCATCCGCTCCACCTCCCCCTCCCCCTCCACCATCCGGTGGCGGTCCTACATCAAGCGCAAGCAACAATCCTCCGCCGCCTTCGCCTGATAAAGATACAGTAGATATAACAACAGCACCTCCATCTAGCGACACATCAATCATGACTCCTCCTCCGGTCGCTGTACCTGATGAGCAAGATTCTGATATATTAGGTGCACCAGGTGCTGATACGTCAGAACCAAATGGTCCTATCGATAGAAACAGATCAACTGACGTAGCAATACCTCAAAGACCAAGAAAGATTGAATATTCACAACCTGAAATGCCATTTGAAAATACTGATGCTGTTGCTGTTCCTCAACCTTCATCAGGCGCAATTAAGAAAGCAGCAAAAACAATAGGTAAGGGAGTTTTACCTGCAGCAACTTTATTAACTGTACAGGATGATTATAAAGATTTTCAAAAACGTTTAGGCAATAAAGATTACGCTGGTGCAGCATTAAGAGGTGTCGCTACTACTACCGGCCTTGTACCCCATTTCGGAGCACAAGCAGCGTCATTAGGTGCGGAAGCAGCACTTGCTGCCTATGACAATCCTCAAGCAGTAAAAGATTACTTTAAAAATTATAAACCAACAAGTTCAATAGGTCGAGGTATCAAAGAAGGTTATAGCGCAGGTGCAGTTGGCGGCTTTGGATTAGGCGAAGAACTTGATGAAGCAGGCGGCCGTCTAGGCGCGGTAAACACAGTAGCACAATTGTTTAAATCAATTATGCGCGGCGGAGATCCTGTTGATATGGATATACAACAGAGACAGATGAACGCATTGATGCGCAAATATAATATTGATTATAAAGATATAGGTGTTAAAAAACCTGCTGCTCAAACATCTAGACAAGCCGCGAGTCCTGATATGAAGCCAGGCCAATACAAAACATGGGATCAAACACTTCCATCATTTGACGATATGCCTAAAGCAGGACAATATCAAAAATGGATGCCCCCTGAAATAGAAGAAACAATCAATACACCAGGTGGCATGGGTCAAGCATATCGCAAGATTAAACTTAAACCAGATGAGATGGATGAAGGTATTTCTAGCGCAATTAAAGGCGGAACAAAACGTATCGCTACTATGCGTAAATATTTTGCAGGGGATGAAACTGCCAAAGATCCAACCGATAGTAGTATTCAACGTGCCTGGTTCGCGGATCCTAAAAACCAATATCAGATTCAAAGACCATCTCAACCTGCAAAAACATCTAAGACTACACTTATGACTCCTGAAGATGAGATGATAAATGAATTGAGTCCTGAAACTCTAGCAAGTTATAAAAAGAAGGCAGGTACAGAAGCAAGTGCTGCTGATAAAGAAGGCGACTTTCAAAAAGGCAACAAGCGTTTTAGCGGAATAAATCGCGCAACTAGATTGCAATTTAAACAGGATGCTAAAAAAGGTAAAGCAGAGAAGGTTAATGAATTAAGTCCTAAAACTATCAATGCATTTTTAGATAAGGCATCAGCAGCAGTAAGAGGCGGCAGACCAGAACCTGCAAAAATAAATCCAATCACTAAGCAAACAGCACCTCCGGGTTGGAAAGTTGCTGCTGGAAAAGTTGCTAAACCTGGCACAGCAATGGATCACTATGCTAAAGTAAAAGCCATAGAACCTAAAGTGCCGGTCAAAGAATATGACGCAAATTTGATAAAACAAATAGCAGCAGCAAATAAAATTAAAGATCCTAACTTAATTTATATAGGACAAAAGATCAGACTACCTTCCGGCGATACTTATGTTGTACAAAAAGGTGATACGCTAAGTGATATAATATATAATAGACCAACACAGTCTGAACCAATTATTGCGCCTGTTGCACCAGTCGCTTCTATACCAAAAGTAGAACCTAAAATTAGCAACAGATATCCAGATAGTGGTAGAAGCTCAGGCAGTACTTTTGTAGATCCAAGAAATAATCCTGGCAATTTGCGCGGTACAGACGCACTACGTAGACCAGGATACGTATTAGATAAAGCAGTAGGCTTTGATAAAAATGGTTTCGCTATATTTGCTAATCCCGAAGATGGCAAAGAAGCAATGCGCAGACAGTTAGCATTGGATGCATTAAAGAGAGGATTGACAGGCAGACAGTTGATTCACAAGTATGCCCCGCCAGTAGACAACAACGATACAAACACATATATTAAAAATACTTTTGGTGAGTTAGGACTAGATCCTGACAGCAAAATCAGTGCAAAAGATTTAGATAGTATTCAAAGATTGATGGTAAGACAAGAACACGGTAAAGAAGGTATGAAACATTACTTCCCGGATGTTCCTACAAATAATATAATAGCACAGGTGAATGAGATGGAAATATTACAAAAATTTTTAGATAGGAATGCTGATAAGAACAAACAGGATAAACCTGTACCAAACCCGAATGCTGTATATAAAAAGCCGGGGGCGCCTAAATCAGCACCCTATGATATCAGTCAGCCTGAAGAACCAGTAGAAGTTCCGGGACATTATTTAGAACGTGATCGTCCTAAACTTGATGCGGAAGTACAAAAGAGAATGCAACAACTTCAGCCACAAAAAACAAAAGAAAGTTCAATATTAAAAGGAATTAAAGGACGCTAATCTTGACACATCTAAGTGACAATAATATAGGTTACTTTAAACATTTGATTAGAGCATGGCGTTGGGCATTGATATTATTAGTACATGGAATATTTCCAGAAATTTGGAAAACAAAAGTGAGCGATGAAATTTGTAAAAAAAAGGATGAGGATCATTTTAAAAAATATTTAATTAATGGTCTGTAGAGGAATAAAAAATGAAAAATTATAAGTTTGAAGTTTTATGCAAAAGCGGTCAAGTCAAAGTATTTGAATGCACAGCACAGAATTTTCGTGAAGCAAGAAAGTTGCTAGAAGATTTCATACAGGCGAATTAATATGTTAGCAGATAAATTAAAAGTATTATTAGCAAGTTCATATGCCTTCGTCATCAAGGCACAGTATTTTCATTGGAATGTTGAAGGACCAAACTTTCCCCAATACCATGAATTTTTCGGCGATCTATACGCTGAAGTATATGCTAGCTTAGATAAGACAGCAGAGTACATCCGCACATTAGATAGTTATACACCCGGCAGTTTTGAGCGTTATAAAGAATTATCAATACTTCCTGATCAAACTATGGTACCACGCGCCGAACTCATGTTCGCTGAATTACAGAGCGATAATGAATTATTATTAGGTCTATTACAAGAATGCTTTGTTGTAGCAGGCAAAGAAAATCAAAGAGGCATTGAGAATTATCTTGCTGAAAGATTAGACGCACATGCAAAACATAATTGGATGATCAAGAGCGTTCTTAAGAAAGATAGACAATAATGAAATGCGCATACGTGATCTTACTAACGAGGCCAGCCCAAATACACTAGAAGGTAGTTTAACTGACGATCTAGTGACTAGCAAACAATGGCTGGCAAATAAAGTTAAGGAAGGTCTAGGTAATAAATGCGCGAGAACTATCTATGTATTAGGTAGCTGGTATGGCAATCTAGCATATATCCTACAGAAAGCCGGCATCGTCTTTGATCATATCGTATTGATAGATATTAACGATAGTGTATTAAAAACAAGCGAACGTTTATTAAGACCATTATTCAACGACGGTCAATTAATATTTTTACATACCGATGCTAAAGATGTAATATACGATAAGCCAGGCATTGTAATCAACACAAGCATTAATGACATGAGTACAGATTGGTATGATGTTGTACCAGAAGGTATGCCTGTTGTAGTACAGGGTCGTGATAGCGTGAGCGGGAGCAAAACTAAAGTTGCTGATATGAAACAGTTTGACGATATGTTTCCTATGACTGTTGTAAATTATCTAGGTAAAAAAGAATTACAAGATCCGGAAACTGATTATACTCGCTATATGAAGATCGGTAGAAAATAATGCGCAGTAAAGAATTCATATCAGAAAAGTGGTCACAAAAATATAAGCGCAGTATCAATTGTAATAATCCTAAAGGCTTTAGTCAACGCGCCCATTGTCAAGGTCGTAAGAAGAAAACAAATGAAGATGAGGATCTAAGTAAATTTGTAAAAAACAAATTGAAAGCAGCAGGGTATAAGTTTATAGGCAGCGGCTATGATGCGCAAGTATGGATGAAAGATGAAGGTACTGTAGTCAAGATACTCATGCCTAAAGAAGATAATACTGCCCATGAAACATTCAGAATGTTTTATCAATTGAGCAAAAAACTAAATGCACCTAATTTGCCACAATTCAAACAAGTAGATGGTCGTGAAGTTTATAACTTCACTATAAATGATCAACCGTTTGTTCAGTATGGTATGGAACAATTATACCCATTAGAAAAGGGCTCATTAGACGAATACGTAGTTTGGATGTTAGCCGATCTTTCAGCAAAGCAATTAGATTGGGCGAAAGTCGTAGACATAATAAGTAAAGATTCGGGCGAGGGCATGTACCCAAATGCTAAAAAACTACAGAAAGAGTTTGTTGCCCAAAATACTAGCAAGTTGAAAGAATATGAGATATTCTACAACACCTTGCGTAAATTACATAAAGTAGGAAATAGCAAAGGGTATGGTTGGGATCCTCATACTGAAAACGTAATGAGACGTAGTGATGGCACATTAGTCATTACCGATCCTTGGGCATAAATATATACATAGATTGAGGAACATTTTTATGAAGATTTTTGAAGTTATCGAAGCAAAGAAACTTGCAAGATCAGATGATCTTGACGATGTTGTGGATAAGCCAGAAGATCCAGATGCTGATAAAGTTCCTCATATCCTGATGCAGTTGCGTAAGGCAATCGATGTTGATGGCAACTATCCTATACTATTCAAAGATGGTAAGAAGGCTAAGTTGTCAATGGATCAGATTGCTGCTTTTGTCAAAAAGTATATGGGTCTAAATCCATCCGATAAAGAATCATTGCAAAATCAAGCAAGCAACAGCCTAGAGGGCTTCATGGCTTCACTAAAGCAAGAATTCAAAAAGCCAGAATTAGGAAAGATCAAGGGCAGTCGTTATATGAGCGGATTTGCTGGAGATTATGATGACAAGTAAAATAAACTATTATGCTAAACATATTTTAGTAGGATTACTAATAGGTCTTCCAGTAGCATTTTATAGCCCAAAAATCTTCAGTCAGCAATTATATTCATATAAAGTTGTCAAAGTAAGCGACGGTGATACTATACAGTTTGAAGCACCATTCATGCAACAGTATCTAGGTCTAAAGCCAGTATTATCATTGCGTGTATTGGGTGTTGATACACCAGAGAAGGGCGGTCGCGCCCAATGTCCTAGCGAAGATGCATTAGCACAAAAGGCTAGCGCATTCACTAAAGATGCTGTAGCAAAAGCAAAAGTCATACAATTTGAAATCAAAGACCATGATAAGTTTGGTGGTCGTGTATTGGGCGATGTATACCTAGATGGTCAGAAGTTATCAGAACTATTGATCAAAAATGGTTACGCCCGTGCTTACTTTGGTGAAAAGAAGCAAAGTTGGTGTAACTAAGGAGAAAAACCATGTTAGAAACACTATTTTGGATACTAGTCGGTGCATTTATTGGTTGGAATTTCCCACAACCACAATTCGCAAAAAACTTTCAAGAAAAACATTTACAAAAACATTTAGATAAGGTCAAGGCTTTTTTACCCTTTTTCAAATAAAATATTGACATAAGAGTTTTGTGATTATATAATCAATATATGAATCACAAACCTAAACAACTCACTAAAAAAGTTTATGAAATCGCCCTCAACACCGGGGGCAGTTTCTACCCGGAAGTAAATCCTGATACACTACAGCGTTTTGCTGAAGCAATCGTAGAAGAATGCGCTACTGTGGCAGATAGTAACAGCAGTTATCCTTATAAGGATTATGGTGACAAGATTCGCGCACATTTTGGACTAAAGGATTACGTATGACAACTATTGATTTACCAGAATTGAAATTTCGTGAAGGCGACTATGTTCGCAAGACCGGCGGCACTTATGAAGCAGATGGGATCATTGTAGGTATCGCTGTCACAACACGCGGCGATGTAAGATATGTTTTTGAGTTCGAACAATTTCCAGGCATGCTACATATCTTCAATGAAGGTCAACTACAACATAGGCTAGTACTTGATGGAACTTTTCCGAGTCACGGTTAGATTTAGAACATTCGTATATATAATTATGGCACTCATAATTTTGTTCGGAGTAATAGCATATGTTGTACAGTAAACCTGAACATGAATGGGATGATTTAGATATCTATGACCGCGAAGCAGCAGATATTCGCAGAGCATTACATCAGATTGATCTAGAACAATGGGTGCAGGATCTGAAAACACTTGATCCAGAATTGTTCAGCGCACTCAAGCATAAACTAAACAAATACTGATATATTTTTGACCGATATCTCATAAATAATACTATACAAAAGTCTATCCTAAAATAAAAATAATAGGGATAGCAAGTAGCCAGAACCTAAAGCATGGGGCGTTTGGGGGAAGGCATATGGAATAAAATATATGTTTAGATCCGATAAGCTTTTGCTATTGGCAGTGCTTAGTACTGGCATGATCACCGTGGCCATGGCACAGACAACTACGGTTTCAACTGTAGATACTACAAGCAATGTCACAACAACAAGCAATACTACAAGTACCACAGATAACACTAATACGAATACTAATACAAACTATAATATTCAAAGTGGTACTGCTACCAATGTCAATCAAAATACAAACACTAATACTTCAACAAGTACTAGTGATAACACCAACACGAATATAAACACGAATACGACTACAAGCACAAATACCAACACTAACAACAATGTCATGAGTGGTACTGTGACTTATAACAATAATAATGCTACGACCAGTACTAACACAAATACAAATGTGAACACAAGCACTGTGAATAGCACTAACAATAATGTCAACACAAATAACAATATCCAAAGTGGTACATTGACTAACAATAACAATAATGTCAATACGACTACAAGCAGTAACACAAACACAAACAATAATACAAACACAAATACAAACTTGAATATACAGAGCGGTACGGTTACTAATAATAACAACAATGTGAACACGACCACAAGCAACAATACCAATAACAATATCAACACATCTACAAGCACAAACACAAATAATAACAACAATAACATGAGCGGTGAGGTTACTTATAATAATAACAATAATAACAACACCAACATCAACTCAAATAATGTCAACACGAATAACAGCACCAGCGTCAATACTAACAATAACAATAATGTCAGTACCAGCACTAACACAAACTTGAATAAAAACGAGAATGTGAGTACTGCTACCAACAATAATAACAATGTGAATGTTAGCACAAGCACTGCTGTGAACAAAAACGAGAATGTAAACAAGAGCGAAAGCACTAGCCAAAGCAATGTAAAGACAGAAAATACTAATACAAACATCAATCGCAATGAGAACATCACAAAGGTAGAGCAAGAGATCAAGGCTCCACCGGCAAGTGCCATAGCCCCAATGATCAGCACTTATAGCCAAGATGTTTGCGTGAGTGGTATCAGTGGTGCGGTACAGACACAAGTTATTGGTATGAGCGCAGGTAAGGCTGTGCGTGATATGAACTGCGAACGCTTGAAGTTATCAAAGACATTATATGATATGGGCATGAAAGTCGCAGCAGTGTCATTGATGTGCCAAGATGAGCGTGTATTCAAGGCTATGGAAATGGCAGGTACACCTTGCCCATATATGGGCAAGATTGGTAAAGAGGCAACCGATCAATGGTCTGAGAATAAGACAGAACGCCCAGATCAGAAGAAAGGCTGGTTCCGTAGTATCTTTGGTGACAATGACGAAAGCAAGGCTGAAAAGACTGAAGATATGCCAGAGGCAGATCCAGTAGGATGAAAAAACTACTGGCATTGTTAGCACTATTACTATTTGGGCCAGCAATGGCCCAAGAAGTCAGCCCCTATGCTGGTGCCACACAGACAGGTAATCTTGTGCCTGACTTTAGTTTTGATGGTCCAATAGGTACTACACCAAACAATTGGACATTGCAGGGCGATAACTTTAGTGGTGGTGCGATACGACCCGGATGTGGTGGATTGAGCAATCAAGGGCAATGTTTTCAATTTTCTTATATGGGTGCAACATTAGCCACTAATATAGATTTGAGCCAATATAACACAAATAGTTTTGAATTCTATTTTGACTTCTTCTATAGAATGAACTGTAACAACAGCATAGGTGGTTATTGCGAAAACCCAGATGGTCCAAGAGATTTGTTTGGTGCCAGCGTACAGTTTTTCACAGAACAGGGTGAAGCGGGCTCATTCAACTTCATACCTATAGGTCCAGATTATTTCAAAGCAGGTGATCCTGGTGTGAACGGACTCGATTACAAGGCAGTTGGATGGTATAGTTCACAACAATCAGAGTTCTTGTTCACATCTGCTATCATAAGTTTCTATGGTCGTGATGAAGGTTTTTGGGGTGGATATTATGGCCCAGCAATAGACCGTGTGAATTTTCGTATAGGTTATCTTGAAGCACCCGATCCAGTGATAGGTGTTGACTGTACATTGAATCCATATGACCCAAGTTGTATTATCAATACACTTGACCTATATGATGATGGTATCATAGACTATAGTGATCCAGAAGAAGTAGCAGAGATGTTAGCGGATGAAACTGCTATTGATGACGATAACACAGGTAGTGATGATGGCAGCGATGATGGCACAGAAGTCATTGCTGATGAGGAAGAAGAGGTATTTGTAGCAGATGAAACTATTGATGAGACAGAGTTAGAAGAACTATTACAAGACGAAGAAACTACTGTTGAAGAAACACCAGCAGAAACTAATGAAAAAGAAGTCACTTATCGTGAATTGACAGACGAAGAAAAAGCACAGATACTTGCCGATAGCATTAGTAAAAATACACTTGAATTGGCATTGAGCGTAGCAGAAGCAGCCGCAAGTAATAATGTAGCAACTACAGAAACATTATCAACTACTACAGCAAGAACAAACATATCAACTGTTGATGACGAAGTTGAAACCAAAGAACAAGATAAAATTGATAACGATGAAACTGTAGCAGATAATAGTATTGACAGTGCCAATGATCTACTTGAGACAGGTCGTCAACTAAACAATGTTAGCATGGCTCAGACACAATCACAAACAGAACAAAGCGCAAGTGATAGCATAAGCCAGGCTGAAAGTATAGCTATGGCAAGTGGTGAAACTAAATCAAATGATAGTATTATTGAGAATATCACTATAGATAATGTCATTGATAATAGTGTTGCTGATAATGATAGTAGTGATTTTGAGATAATGACCGAAGAAAATAAAGTTGAAACAGTTGTTGAAGAAGTTGTAGCAAATAACATAGAACAAAGTGTTGATGGTTCAGTAGATACTATTGATAGTTTTACTGATATCATGAACATAGATATCAAGCCAACTGATACTTCAACTGATGATGTTGAGTTTGTACAAAATGTTTTAGCACAGACAGAACAAAAATCAGAAGATACAAGTGTTAGTGCTTTTGAAGAAGATGAAAAGGTAACAATACAAAATGATCCAAATCTCGCAAACGCTTTCAATGTTGTACCAAACACTACTAATCTTGAAATACTGGGCGTACTCGGTAATAACAAAGACGAAAAGAGTGACGCAGAGAAAAGAGCAGAAGAAGTAGTTGCTGCCAACAAAGAACAACAAGATGAGATCAACAAGAACTATATGGATGCAGATCAATCAGGTATCGTCGCTGCTATGAGTGGTGATACTGATGTATCAAGTTATCGTAGTGCTATGTTGAATGACAACAATATATGGTACAAGCCAGAAGATATCTACAAGAATGTAAAGTATGACGATAACAAACGTGGTATGTATTTCCTAGAGAAAGGCAATACTGACACTTACAAGCAAATGGTTGAGGAGCAATATAAATGATACCTACAAACACACGAATGGGATATTTATTATCTAAAGAATTTAAAGATATGACTAAAGAAGAACAAGCTGAATATAAAAAGTATAAAAATTATGTTGTGATGAACTATTTAGGTGTACCAACAAGCCCGAGTAGTATACGCACAAGATTAGAAGCCTGGCGTGAAGAAACTAAAACAGGCTATTGGGATTAGGAGATATAAAATGCCAAAAATTGAAGAAACAGAAAATAAAGATATTGATAGTAAAGTAGACGAATTAGAAGCCGCCAAAGAACAGTACATGAGTGAAAACACAGTCATCAGTATTGGTGGCTATAGTTTCACACCTGCTAAATTGATGATCGCAGGTGGTATCGTATCAACAGTGTTAGGTGGACTTTATGGAGCATTTGAATTCTATAAAGACTACATGGACATGAAAACACAGATACAAGAATATGTTGCCCCAGACTTGAGTGGCATACAAGAGCGTATGACTAAACTAGAGCAGAAGATTGACAATGCTGTAGTATTAGTAGATGAAAGCAATGATATCATACGTGATGTTCGTACAGACCTAAAGGGCGACATTGACAGTCTACAAGCCGACATAGATGCTGCTGAAAGACGTAATCGTGAACTTGATAAAGAAGTTCGCGGATTTGTGGGCGTGACAGACCGTGACATGAACGCAAGATTGCGTACAATAGAACGCGAAACAGATCAGAAACTAAAAGAACTTGAAAGAAAAGTAGACGATAAGATACAGAAAGCATGGGAAAACCCACTAGCAAAATAATGCAAACATTGGCTCTTCCTTTACAGCCAATTAGGTATATGGTGACTAATACTGAGCGTATCATATTAGTCACCTATGACTATAATATAGCGAAAAAACTAGCAAATGCTATAGGTTCACTAGAGAATCCAACTAAATTTTATGTGCGCGTGGGCAACAAAACCCGATAAATACTCTAATGCGAGCCACAGAATTCATCACAGAGCGCAAAAAGAAGCGTAGAAAGAAAACCAAGTTGGGACGTTATTTCTTCCCAGGATTTGCCTATTATGGAGGCTATGGTGGTGAAGGTGACGCCGGTGGCGGAGACGGTGGTGGTGAGGGCATTGGTAGTAAACTACCACCTAAAGCAGGGTTCAACCCCAAACCTGTAAAAAAAGGCCCCGGAACTAGTAAAGACGATTATGAATATACAGCCTTTGTCCCGCGCGGTAAAGAAGATAAAGAAGCATGGGCTATAAAAAGAACAGTAGACAAGCAAAAACTTAAACCAAATAAACCAAAAAGTTTAGATACAGGGTTTTATAAAAATTATTTAAGTAATCGTCCTATACGTGAAGATGAGGATGAAACAGCTAAAGAGGTTGAAAAATTCAAAGATTGGGCCGTACAAAAACTAAAGATAAAGAATCCACCTAAGATAGAATTGAGTTACGATACAGAAGAAGCACAACAAGGCCATCATACCGGACGCCATATTGAAGGTAGCGATAGTGTCTGGGTATATGCAGCCAATCGCAATCTAGTAGATATACTACGTACTGTATTCCACGAACTCGTACACTGGCGTCAAACTGAATTAGGCATGATTGATCACGGTGACAGTTATCCAGGCAGTGCCATAGAAGCAATGGCTGATATGCTTGCTGGCAAGTATATCAAGATTTACGGAAAAGCAAATCGTCAAGTATTTCAATAATGCTAGTCAGCCTTGACAAAAATAAATGGTTGTTTGATTGGATACAGGATAACTGGCAAAAAGACATCCATAACATACTTATCGAAATGGACCCGCATGTCCCTAGACCAAATGTATTACGCGGTAAGATCGCTAAATTATTAGAGAGTAAAGGATTTAAAATTAAAGTAACTAGCAAACACGATATTATTATTTCAATGAAAGATGAAGATTTTACTTTTTTGAAGTTGAAGTATTCTTGATCTCATCCAACATCTTTACGACTTGTAATTCATTCAAGTCATGTTTCTTATCATAAGGTACTGGCAATGTTTGCCACTCTTCTTCACTTGCGTCACAAGTCACTAATATTTCGTACTTATGTCCATCGCTTGTGTATAGTTCAACTTGCTCAAGGCCTAACACACTATTGCTTGCTTTGGTTAGTGCTGTGCCCAATGCTTTCAATGCGGCTCGTTCACCAACTATGATAGCACGACCATTTGGTTCGTTATGATTCTGTATATGTAATCTTGCTTTAGCGGTTAGCATTGAGTAAGTCCTTTAGTTTTAGTCTCTTGTGCTTATTTACTGTGACATACTCGCTGTTATTTTTATATCCTAACTTACCCACGCCCCATAATATAGGTTGGTCGTGAAACGATACAGCACGATCTAATATCACATCCAAATACTTACCATTACCCGTACCAATAGTCACGAACGTTATATATTGTTTGGGCGCACTCTTGAATACACGATAGTTAGCAACAAGTCCACAAAACTCTACTTCACCCGGTCTACGTAGTTCGGTACATACTGGTAAGAACTTATCGCTATGCCAGTGTCCTTGTGATAATAATTCATTGACTTCATTGCCTTGATATGTGACCGGGAATGCACCGGCTAGTTTAGCCTCATGATGATATACCCAACGGCTATAACTTCCCTGACAATGCTTCAATGTAGCACGCCAAAATTTCTCTGGGTTGTGTGCTTTCTGATAAGCGATAGCCCATATCAATCGTCCAAGATTGATAGCATGTGCGCGGCATAGTCCGAAATTGCTTAGTTCACGTAGTGCCGCGAATATCTCAGTCTTGTGTTCGTGATCGCCAATCTTTTGCATGAACTCATAAATCTTTTCTTCATTCTTTTTAGCGAACGCACGACGCCACATATCTGCCTCATATTGGCTACAACCTAACAACTGGCTGATGAGTATGATAGCATCATCTTCAAATATTATCGTATTATCAAATGTGTCCTTGCTCCAATCACGGAAGAAACTTGCTTTGCGACGACCTTGTGTCGCTACTGGTCTTATCAGTGCCGTAGCCAATACACAATCTTCTCTACGTTTAGGCTTTATCGCTTTTAGCAATCGTCGCATAGCAGGACTTTCTGCTTGTGTGACACCTAACACATTTCCAGTCGCTAATAGTTCTGCTGTTTTTTCATCGTATTCAGGATAGTCTAATAAATTCATGTTTGGCTCTATCTCAAACAGTTGCGATAGTCCACGATTGGCAAGTATGTCTATCTTGAAATGTTCTAAATCTTCAATCTCATATTTGTCAAGCAATATCTGATTAGTGCCATTGATGAGGCTTTTAGGTACTGGTCTATCAAATATCAATACGCCGCCGCAATGCTTGCTGATACAGCGTTTCTTACCTAATAATTTCTTTGCTAGTTTTTCAGCATCTTCAACAAACTCTGGCACGACTTCTTCTAGTTTGAAATTGCGTTTGAGTTTGCCTTTAGCACCGAAACGTTTTGCTGCCTCACGTAACGCACTTTTTTCCTTGTAGGTTACATAGTTACTAACACGGGCACTCTGACCTTTCCATTTATCAAATATACGATTCATGACCGTTTCTTGTTGAAAGTGCGGGAAGTCTAAATCAATGTCTGGTAAGTCATCACGTTTTGGATTCATAAATCTTGACAGTGGTATGTTTTCCTTGATAGGATCTACATCACTGATGCCAAGCAACCAACATAGCAAACTACTGCCCGCACTACCGCGAGTCATATGTGGTATGTCTTTGGTTATATCTAGTATTTCTACTACACGGAGGAAGTGTTTGGCGAAGCCTAATTTGGCTATAAGTTCTAATTCTTCTTCTAAACGCTTTTCGTATTCACTGCCGTCGGGTAAACGCCTAATAAATTTACTGATGAGTGTTTCCAACTCTTTATATCGTGTGTCCATTGTTGAGCCTATATGTGCCTTAAGTAAAAATATTTATTGGGCAAATACCCAATCTATAAATTTCTTTACACAAAGTGTTTGACTTTTTTTACAACAGAGTATATAATAATTACTTCAATACGTTACTATGAAAAACCTATTTTTTACCGAGCAAGATTTCCTACAACAATTCAACTTGCCCAGTGTCAGATATCAAGAATTCTGTGACAGAATTTGTGTATTAGATGTAATGGATCGCAGTGGCGCTTTTGTAGTCCGTAGCGACCTCGATACATTCGTAAATCGTGTAAGCAAAAAGGATGATAGAAAGCAACGGCTAAACTTATATAAACAAAACTTATATAAGATACTGGTAACAGATGCTAAACAAACACTATTATCTTGGTATAATCGTTATGGTAAGTTACCACAACCTGTAGAGTTTTATTTAGATTTACCCGATTCAAACATATTGAACGGTGATACTTTTTCTGGTCGCACAAATAGTAAGTACGGCAAGATTTGTAAGAACATCAATTTTGTCAATTTCTATAACACAAAGAAATTATGGACTACTGATAGTGAATATACTTTCGGTTTGATGCGTGTCATGTTTGAAGATTTCAAACTACGAAACAGTCTAGTAGGGCCTGCATTTTTTGATCATATCTGTAAGTATGATGGTGATAGCGGTCAGTTTTGGTTAGACTTTATGATAGGTGCTAATCGTGCTAGCATATTCAATCCATGTACATATAAGGAAATACTCAAAGAAGTATTTACCGGTGAAACATTATTTGCCCCCGTCATGGGCTGGAATAGTTATCAGTTAGCATTTTATGCCAGCGACTTCAAGCATTTTATCGCTACAGATGTAATACCTGATGTCGTTGACAATGGTAGATTATTACAAAAGGAACATGATAAAAAACTTTTCACAAAGGGTGAAAAGACCGTTGATCTATATCTTTGCCCTAGTGAGCAATTAGATGATAAGCATGATTTCATAAACAAATATAAAAATAGTGTAGATGCCGTATTGTTTAGCCCGCCCTATTTTGATTTAGAATTGTATCCTAGCGATAATCAAAGCGCGAACAGTTTTCCCGACTATAATAGTTGGTTGATTATGTATTGGGAAGAAACAGTGAAACTATGTGCTAAAGTGATGAAGCCTGATGCTAAATTTGGATTCGTCATCAGTAATTATACAAACAAAGATAAAGTAAAAATGACCATAAGTGAGGACATGCGTGATATCGCAGCACGGCATTTAGACTTTACCAATCACTATAAAGTTCAATGGTCAGCTATCGCGGGCACAAGACAAGCAAAAAAGACACGCGGTGGCAACTATGAAGACCTCTGGGTCTTTACAAAAAAATAATACTTGACTTACAACTTATTTTATTATATCATCAATATACTTTTTATAGGAGATTATATGTCTACAAGAACTTTCAATAACGAAGCAAAAATCAAGTTGACCCAATTGATCAACGAAGGTCTTGCTGTGATGCACGAAGTCGAAACACTCAACGGCGGTTTGACTGACACTATCAAGGCTATCGCAGAAGAACTTGAAATCAAGCCAAGCGTACTCAAAAAGGCCATCAAGGTCGCACACAAGAGCCGCTTAGGTGAGACTAACAAAGAAAACGAAGAACTCAATACTATCTTGGAGACAGTTGGTAAGACCCTCTAATGAGTTATGTAGACGCTATCCACGATAGGGATACTGACAGGATATTTGTTGTAGAGCGCCAGCCTGACGGCAAGCGCACATACAATGAGTTTCCTGCCAACTATACTTTCTATTATACTGATAATAAAGGCAAGTATCGCAGCATCTATGGCGAGCCATTGTCGAGGTTCAGCACACGCAAGCGTAGTGAGTTTGAAAAAGAAAAACGTATCCACAGCAATAAGAAACTGTATGAATCGGATATCAATGTGATATTCCGCTGTTTGAGTGAAAACTACTTAGGCTGTGAGCCTCCAAAACTCCATACATGTTTCTTTGACATTGAGGTAGATTTTGATCCGGAAAAGGGTTTTAGCCCCACTAGTGACCCTTTTAATCCGGTGACAGCTATCTCGGTGTATTTGGACTGGCAAGATACACTTGTGACACTTGCTATACCCCCCAAGCATATGAGTGATGAAACGGCTCAAGAGTTAGTCAGTGACTTCCCGAACACAATTCTATTTCGTAGCGAAATAGAGATGTTTGAGACATTCTTTGAACTAATCAAAGATGCTGACATTCTCACTGGCTGGAACTCTGAAGGTTACGATATACCCTACATGGTAAATCGTGTGACTAGAGTGATGAGCAAAGATGATACACGCAAATTCTGTTTGCTTGGTCAAACACCAAAGCCAAGAGAATATGAGCGTTATGGTAAGACTGAAACGACATATGATCTAGTTGGTCGTGTACACATGGACTATCTACAGTTGTATAAGAAGTACAACTATGAAAGTCGTCATAGTTATTCGCTCGACAGTATCGGTGAGATGGAAGTTGGTGAGCGTAAGACACAATATGAAGGCACACTAGACCAACTATATAACAAAGACTTCAAGACGTTCATACAGTATAATCGTCAGGATACGATGTTGCTTTTGAAGATTCACAACAAACTAAAGTTCCTTGATCTTGCTAATGCGCTAGCGCATGAGAATACTGTATTGTTGCCAACTGTCATGGGCTCTGTAGCAATGATTGAGATGGCTGTGATGAACGAAGCTCATGAGCGCGGACTCATGGTTCCTGACAAGAAAAAGAATAGCAGCGATAGTGACATGGCAGCAGCAGGTGCTTATGTTGCTGTGCCAAAGAAAGGCATACATGAATGGGTAGGTGCTGTTGACATCAACAGTCTATATCCATCAGCAATTCGTACACTCAACATGGCGCCTGAAACAATCGTCGGGCAATTGCGTCAAACATTGACTGAACAATACTTGACTGACAAGGCACGTAAACTTGCTAGCGAGAAGGCAAGATACGACGAAGATGACGAACTTGAGATGAGTTCGTTGCTTTGGGAAGGTCAGTTCGGTAGCCTCGAATACGAAGCCGTGATGAATCAAGAACGTGGCACTATGCTCACACTTGACTTTGAGAGTGGCGAGAGCGTAGAGATGAGCGCCGCTGAAGTATGGAAACTAATCTTTGACAGCAACAAGCCATATATCTTATCGGCAAACGGCACGATCTTTAGATCAGATAGTGAAGGTGTGATCCCCGGTCTATTGACTAAATGGTATAGTGATCGTAAAACTATGCAGAAGAAACTCAAGGAATCTACTAGTAAGGAAGATATTGAGTATTGGGATAAACGTCAGTTAGTGCGTAAGATTTTGTTGAACAGTGCTTATGGTGCATTGTTGAATGAACATTGCCGTTTCTATGACAAGCGTATTGGTCAGAGCGTGACACTAAGCGGGCGACAGATCGTCAAGCATATGAGTGCGCAGATCAATGAGATTATCACTGGTAAATATGACTATTATGGTGATGCGATTGTATATGGCGATACTGACAGTTGTTATTTCAGCGCATGGCCCATTCTGAATTCGCAAATACAGAATGGTGATATGGAGTGGAATAAGGAACTCTGTGTCCAACTCTATGACAACATCGCTGATCAGGCAAACGATACCTTCCCAAGTTTCTGTGAACGTGCTTTCCATGTTCCACGAAAGATGTGTGTTATCAAGGCTGGTCGTGAATTGATTGGTGATCGCAGTCTGTTCATCACAAAGAAGCGTTATGCTATCAACATCTTTGACAAAGAAGGCAAAAGACTAGACAAAGATGGCAAGCAAGGAAAGATCAAGGCTATGGGTCTTGACTTGAAACGTGCCGACACGCCACGATATGTTCAAGACTTTTTGTTTGAAGTGCTTGAGATGGTACTCGCTGGTAAAACTAGAGAAGATGTTATTGAGCGTATCAAGGAGTTCAAGGTAGAACTTGGCAAGCAAGATAGTTGGACGAAGGGCAGTCCAAAAGGTGTGAACAAACTCACGTTCTATGGTGATCTAGAGAGTAATAGCAAGACCGGCAAGGCAAACATGCCCGGTCACGTTCGCGCAGCATTGAATTGGAACTACTTGCGTAGAGTCAATAGCGACAACTATAGTATGAAAATACTTGATGGCATGAAGGTCATCGTTTGTAAACTCAAGCCAAATCCACTAAACTTCACTAGCGTGGCATATCCTGTCGATGAACTTAGACTTCCAAGATGGTTTCAAGAGTTACCATTTGATGATCAAGCAATGGAAGCGACATTGGTTGACAAGAAAGTTGAGAACTTGCTTGGCGTATTGAAATGGGATCTAAAAGCCAACACAGATACTAACAGCACGTTTGATGATTTGTTTAGTTTCGGATAACAAATGTTTGACACACGCAAAAAATTCCTATATATTACATATAGTTACGACCTAAATACAACAAGAGGATAACATGAAAGATAATTTACAAGACTTGATTCAGTATATACATGGACTAGGCGTCATTGAACTCATCAAGGTCAATGGCACAGACAAGGCAACTGTTGTTTCAGCAATCGCTGAAGATAAGAGCGTTGTCGTTGAAGGCACATTCAAGAATCCATCAGCAGATTTTATCGGCACGTTTGGTATGCCAAATCTAGGCAAACTCAAGACTATCTTGGGCTTTGATGACTATGATGAACATGCAAAGATCAGCGTCACACGCAACAAAGACGATGTAGCGACTAGCGTTCACTTTGAGACTAAGGTCGGTGATTTCGTCAACGATTATCGACTGATGGCTAAGGCTATCGTTGAAGAGAAGGTCAAGGATGTCAAGTTCAAGGGCGCAGCATGGAACGTTGAGTTTGAGCCTACTGTTGCTGGCATCATGCGCTTGAAGAAGCAGGCTAGTGCTAACAGCGAAGAAAACAACTTCACTACAAAGACTGACAAGGGCGATCTAAAGATTTACTTTGGTGATGCAAGCACACATAGCGCAAACTTTGTGTTTCATCCAGACGTAGAAGGCACATTAGGTCGTGCATGGCAGTGGCCTGTCAAGGTATTCCTAGCAATCATGGACTTGCCAGGTAGTAAGACTGTGCGCATCAGTGATCAAGGCGCTGCTGAGATTACTGTTGATAGTGGTCTAGCAACTTATCGTTATCTATTGCCTGCACAGAGCAAGTGATAAAGATAGAATCAACTACGTATCCGTTAGTATGGCAGGTAGATCGTGATTACACGCTACCTGCCGCAAGCGGTCAAGTTCGTTGGAACGGCTTGAGCAAATGCTTTGAAGTTTGTGATAACAATAATGACGGTAGATGGTATAAAATAAACAATACTATTGAATTACGCAGTGATCCACAGATAGGCGAAGTATTAGAGTGGGCTAAGAAGCGCATGGCATATGAAAAGAAAGTAGAACAACTTGCTAGTCAATATCCTGCTGTGAAAGATGCTAAAGAAAAACTTGACATAATATTGAAATTAGTGCAAAATGAGACTTGAACGTTACAATCAATATTTTTTTCATGGTTGGGGAGATATTTTAACTGTAGAAGATTTTGAATATGGGTATATACCTATACCTAAATGTGCAAGTACATTGCTTAAAAATTATTTTACACAGAACTTTAATTTTACAAAAGGTTTTAACTATAAAAATTTTAAAAATAAAAGATATGTAGTTTGTTTAAGAGATCCAATAGACAGATGGTTTAGCGGTGTCACAGAGTATTTTTTTAGATTTCATCAAGATATCATGCAAAAAGAAAATAGCGATGTTATAAAATTTATTTGTGACAGAAAGTTTTTTGATGAACACACAGAACTACAGCGTAATTTCCTAGAGGGATTAGATACAGATCAAATTACCTTTTTTTATATGGATAAAAATTTGATACCCAATCTAGAGCATTTTGTTTCATGTAAATTTCGTGATTTAAACCACAAAAGAATTAATGCTAAAAACTTGCGTAATAACTACATGTATTATAGCCCAGAAAAAATAAGATTCTTTAATGTATTAAAACAGTATGCTACAGAAAATACAAATTTTATTGAAAGCTTAACATCTTTTTATCAACATGATTATGATTTAATCAAACGTGTTCGATTCTACGACAGGAACGATACTGATATATTATGACTATTGACTTATCCAAACAACAAAATCCAGATTGGGCATTATTCTTGCCCGCAGTTAGTTCATTCTTTATTAGTGGGCTAGGAAAGCAGCGCGAAGGTGAGAATTACTTTCCTGCTGAACGTGTCCCTGCAGGGTTCAATGGTGATGTTGAATGCCTTAATTTTTTGAATAGTACACAAGGCTTATACACTTATAAGTGGGGTCTCTATAGTGCGGGTCATGCCAACCTTGATATTAATGTGGACGATCCAGCCGAAAGTATCATTAGACGCAGAGAGCCAGGCACGTTCATGTTAGGAGATAGTGGCGGATTCCAGATTCTCAAGTGTCAGTGGCCAGCAGATTGGAAAGACCCTAACTGCCCACGCGCACTAGAAAAGCGCAAGGCCGTTTTGAAGTGGATGGATACATATATGGATTATGGTATGTGTCTTGATATTCCATCACAGAGTTTGACCACGTATCATATCAAGGATAAGAAAACCGGCAAGAGTGCGCATGGTATCAGCACAATTGAAGAAGCGATTGCAGCCACACATATCAACAACGAATACTTTATCAAGAACCGTGATGGTCGTTGTAAATTCTTAAACGTAATGCAGGGTCGTAATCACAAGCAAAGTGATGACTGGTATCAAGAAATGAAAAAGTATTGCGACCCAAATATCTACCCAGATAATCATTTCAATGGCTGGGCGTTCGGTGGCCAAAACAAGATTGATATTCACTTGATGCTGAAGCGCCTCGTACATATTATCCATGATGGCCTTTTAATTCCTGGCAAGCATGACTTGTTACACTGCCTTGGTACTAGTATCATGGAATATGCTGTACTTTTTAGTGACATCCAAAAGGCAATACGTAAGTATCATAACCCAAACTTTATGATTACATTTGACTGTGCTAGCCCATTCTATGGCGCTGCTAAAGGTCTAGCATATTTCAACACTAATATTGAACACGACAAGAAGTGGTCATATAGCATGGAAAAGACCGCCGAGAGCAAAGACTATGCCAACGACAATCGCAAGTTTAGCGATGCTGTAATCGCAGACGGCATACATGAAGTTTTCACTGACAGTCCTGTGACTGAACGAATGATGATACGCGACCTATGCTATCGTGGGCAGGGTTTCATAAATAATCAAGGTAAAGAGACAAAAACAAGTTGGGATACACTTTCATACACATTGATTCAAGCCCATAATGTATATCAGCATATCACCGCTGTCCAAGAGGCGAATCGCCAGTATGAACAAGGTGTGATTCCCAAGATGATCATGAATGAGAATTTTGGTATCTATTTCGGTAAAGTTGTAGATGAAGTATTCAGCCAGAAAACTAGAGAAGATAGTTTGAATGTGATAGAATACTATAACAAGTTCTGGATGCAAATGCAGAGTGGTAGTCAGGGCATCAGCGGTAAGCGTACTGTGAATGCTATGACGATGTTTGATGAATTGTTTAGTGTTGAAAAAGTTGAGGAAGAGGTTGAAGAAACAATAGAAGATAGTGATGAGGCTATCAATGAAGTTTTGGAGAACTAACATGGCTTATACACAACAAATTAGAATTTTAGAAGAAAAGTTGAAACAACTTGGACTTGGGCCGCACGATTCGGAAAACATTTACAAAGTGTTGCAGATTCAGTCCGAGATCAAAAAGATGCATAGACTTGAATGGGAAGAAAATCATGAACGTATCAAAATGGAAGAAGAACGATGAGTGAAGATCCAGTAATCTATCAAGCAGAACAGGCTATGGCTGATAAACGTGTTCGCATTAGCAACGCAGCCAAACGATTTATTTGGGTTACCCTTCAGCGTGAAGGTATTCATAAATTTCCTGCTGCTGCTACAGATCCTAAACTTGCAGATGTTGCGTTTCTCGCAAACGAACACAGGCACATTTTTCATTTCAACGTAAGCATTGAAGTATTTCACAACGATAGGGATATTGAGTTTATCCAGTTCAAGCGTTGGTTAGAAAGTCTCTACCAAGGCACACTGGAACTAAACTTCAAGAGTTGTGAGATGATTAGCGATGACCTCTATGAAGTTATTGCTAGTCGTTACCCAGGCCGTGACATTGAAATCACTGTCAGTGAAGATGGTGAGAACGGTGCCACGATTCGTTACAATACCACAAAACCAAATCTAAACATAGTCATATAATGACTGAAAGTTTTAACATCCTTAAAGACAGGCTGGATGCACTCAAGCCTAATAGACAGGCTGTTCCATTTTCACCAACTTTTACAGGACGCCATCCTGAACCAAATATAATTGAAAAATCTAATTATTATGAGCTAGATCCATCTAAACATAGGTCCGGGAGTCAAACTGACTGGAGATTTGGCCAAACCAGTCTTACCGCGTCAAAAATCTTGATGACTGATGACAACATGAAACCAATCATGATTGAAAATCCGGTAAAAAATACAGAGTTTCATGTTATACGAGGTAGTGATACACTATTTGTGAACATTGGAGAGAGCTGGACCTATGGAGAAATTTTATTTGATCCATACGATATGACGCGACAGATCGCGACCGGCGTGGGTCAATACCATTTAGACATACAATTACAATACTGCTTTGGTGCTAGAATTGCCGAGGCTACAGGCTGGGACTATTATCAATTTGCTATTCCAGGTAATTGTAATCTGTATATGCATACCGATTTAGAAAGGATACTAAAACACGTTGCTACATTAGGATATAAAAAGGTTTATGTATCTATGCAATTGACCGATCCTAGCAGGGAACTTAATATATCTGATACTAAACTTTTTAAATCGCATCCAATAAATGATTGGTTTAACTATCCGATAGATAATAAAATTCACATCGTAGATTGGTTAGCAATGTATGATGAAATTTTCTTTGAACACTTTAATAGAATCCTAAATAGTTTCACGGCATGCCCAATTGAAGGTATTATGTGGAGAAATTTTACAAAATTTGTAAGCAATAAAAGAGATTATAATTTCAAATTTATTGAAACAAATTGGATCACACATACAGCCAAATTAGTTAATCACAGTGACGTAAATGTATATATGATCATGGCTTATGTATTTGATGACTATAAGCGTGAAGTAGGCAAAAATTTGATTATACCACTAGAATGGATGGAAAGTGAGGTTGAAGCGATACATCGTTTGCATGATTATATAGGTATGAAATCTGTACCGGGTCAAATTTACCATAATAATCACCCAACATATTTAGGTCATTTGGTTTGGGCGCATCATTTGATGCGACAGGCTGGGTGGAAAGATGTTTGATTTTTAAATATCTTTCTGTTATTATAAACTTGTGTTCAACTTAATTAGGAGATAGAAAATGTCTAGAAATGAAAAGCGTTCAAACAACCAGGTAAATCAGATTTTTGATGATCTTGACGGTTATCGTAACTTCTGTCGTTTATATGGTTATAAGTTTGACGAGGCTGAACTGTATAGTAATCGTAGTTTTGCCTTCAGGCAATTTACGAAATACATGCAAGGAAAGCCCTTCAAGGACATGTGGGAGCTTGACAGTAAGTCAGCTTGATAATAATATATACGAGGGGGCAACCCCTCGTATCTTTTGAGGTGTTATGAGAAAATTATTTTACATGGGACTTGAGCCATACAAGGCTCGCTATACATTACAACTAACTGACTGGAATGAGCGTGTATTTAGGAATCGCGGAATACATTATGTTATCGTTCCCGGCGATACGCTATCTAGCGATCAAAACATCGTAGTAGGTCAGGTGCTTGACGCACATGGTCGCACACATTATAGCCTCACACAGATGGCTAATCTAATCAAGTTGATGAAAAGTGGCGAAGTCACTAGTGACGATGTGATTTATTTTGAAGATATGTATACATCAGGTCTTGAGAGCCTAGCATACATTATCAAACAAGTTCCGGAACAGTATCGTCCAAAGATTTTTGTTCGTTGCTTGGCACAAACTATCGATCCTGATGATTTCTTACACGTATGGGGCATGGAAGGTTTCATGCGTAAGTATGAAGAAATGATCAATGAGTTTTGTATCATTCTTGCTAGCAACGAAGAGATGGTCATGCATATGAAGGTCGCGGGCTGGAAGGCTCCTATCTACAATATCAGTGGTCTAGCATTTGGTAAAGATGAAGTGCGTAGTCGTGTAAAATCTGTCAAACCATTTGAGTTGAAAAAGCGACGAGTCGTTTTTGCTGCACGTTGGGATCAAGAAAAGCAACCCGACTTTTATATGGACATCATTGAAAAGTACACAAAGATGCACAACGGTGACGTTGAATTCGCATTATTGAGTGGTGCAAAACTACGTAGCAATAATAGTTCATATATGGAACGAACTTATAGATTACAAGATGAAGGCAAACTAAGCATCTATAGCGACCTCAGTAAAGACGAATATTATGGAATATTGAATGACAGCCGTGTATTATTCAACTGTGCTTTGCAAGACTGGGTCAGCAACACTGTCAGCGAAGCGGACGCATTAGGTTGTAATGTTGTATATCCAGCATATCGCAGTTTCCCAGAAACGTTTGCTAACGATCATACACGATTGTATGTGCCTTGGTCGCAAGATGACGCATTGAATAAACTCAATCACTGGGTATTCAATGAGCATCCACGAATTGGACAAATTAGCGACTGGACTGATAAGACGATAGATAGAATATGCGACATCCTTGAAGGCAAGGGTGAGCAATGGTTACGTATGACTACGGATTATCGTAAGCATACAAGAGAAAGCAAATACTAAGAGGGTAATATATGAGTTGGCAAGCAACTTTGACGATTAACAATAATACTAACTATAATATCACGGTGACACATAACACCGTAGGGGATATTGGTAATATAAAGCCGGGTACTAGTTGGACAAATACAACTAGTGATGTAAACAACACTAACGCATTGAAGTTCTGGCAACAGCCGAACGTATGGTTCATGCAAGGTAGTGCGAGTTTTGGTCCCACTGCTGGTGTATGGGTAGATCGCGGTTGGATGGATCCAAACGCACAAACAATTACTATGACTGCTAATGCGAACGGTACTGTGTTCGTACAGAGTAGCAATGGTGGTAAAGAAATTCTTGCTTGGAATCAGTTTGAGCAAGGTGGTACGATTGAATTAACTTTTAACAATGTAGGAGAAAAGAAATGAGCGCACATGATGACATTTTGGCTAGACTAGCCGACTATCAAGTTGAACATGAGAAGTTTGAGAAGGGCAATAACGCTGCCGGTACACGCGCACGTAAGGCTCTAGGTGAACTCGCTAAGGCTGTCAAGGCACGCCGTAACGAAATCACAGCTACTAAGAACGCACGTAAGGAAGCAAAGGGCTAATATTTGATTTGCGAAGTTTGTAAAAGAACTTACAAGGACTTTGACCCCACTACTATCGATGAGTGGGGTCATCCGAAATATTATACAACAAAGGAACAAAATGTTACAATATATTTTTGTAGCGCAATTTGTTCCTTTACCTATTACGAAGAGCATCAGAGAAAATGAGAATTGAAGAAGATATCAAGTTAGATTTTAAAGACGTACTATTCCGTCCTAAACGTAGTACGTTGAGTAGCCGTAAAGAGGTAGACCTTGAACGTAAGTATACTTTCAAACATAGCGGCAAAGTCTATAACGGTATCCCCATCATGGCTGCTAACATGGACGGTGTTGGCACACTTGGTATGGCTGAAGAAATCAGCCGTCACAAACTATTCACTTGCTTGACTAAGAGTCATACATTTGATATGATTGCTGATAGTATTTTTAAGATTGGTACTGACTATTTTGCTGTCAGTACTGGTACCAGTGATAAAGATTTAGAAAGATTACAACAGATTTTTAATGTATATCCAGAAATTCAATATATCTGTATTGACGTTGCTAATGGTTATAGTGAACACTTTGGTATATTTGTCAGTAAGATTCGTGAGAAGTATCCAAAGAAAACAATTATTGCTGGTAACGTTGTTACAGCAGATATGACACAGGAGTTGATATTACGTGGAGCAGATATCATTAAAGTTGGCATTGGTCCTGGCAGTGTGTGTACTACTCGCATACAAACTGGTGTGGGATATCCTCAACTCTCAGCAATCATTGAGTGCGCCGATGCGGCTCATGGTCTTGGTGGTCATATTATTGCTGACGGTGGCTGCACTTGCCCTGGTGATGTCGCTAAAGCCTTTGGCGCCGGGGCTGATTTTGTGATGCTAGGCGGCATGTTTGCTGGACATGATGAGGGCGGTGGAGAAATCATCCTAGAAGGGGATAAGCAATATCGTATGTTTTATGGTATGAGCAGCGATACTGCCATGAATAAACATAATGGTGGTGTTGCTGAGTATCGTAGTAGCGAAGGTCGCACAGTACGTGTTCCATATCGCGGCCCAGTAGGTAGTACTGTCCTTGATATACTAGGTGGTATACGCAGTACCTGCACATACGTAGGCGCTGATAGTTTAAAAAATCTAAGCAAGTGTACGACTTTTGTAAGAGTGACGCAGCAATACAACGGTGTATTCGCAAATGGCAAATCCTAAATTACTAATAACTTTAGGCTGTAGTTATACACAAGTACCGAACACAGCAACAAACTGGCCAAAACCTTTAGCAGAATTTTTAGGTTGTGAAGTCTTATATCTTGGTCAGGGTGCAGGTAGTAATGGTATTATTAGTAAAAGAGCTATTTACTACATTAATAAAGTTTTAAAATCATATAAACCAGAAGAAATTTTGGTTGGCATCATGTGGAGTAGTCATACGAGACAAGAATTTTTCTCAGAAACTAAACCATACGACTATTGTAAAATAGATTGGGGAATTTATAATTATAGTAATCCTTGTAGCATAGATATGGAAGATCCAAATAAAAATTATTACCTAATACAGCCATTATGGGACGATGAATTAAGTAAAAATTATTATAAAAATTTTTATGACTATAAGGGTAGCGCGATCCAAACTTTAGAAAATATATTAAGGGTACAGTGGCTATGTGAAAAATTAAACATCAAGTATTTTTTCACTAATATTAACCAATGGACTTTTAGAACAAGTTTTAATGATAACGATCTTAAATTACCATTGCACCCAGATATACAAAATTTACATGATATGATAGACTGGAACCAATGGTTACCTATTGACAATGCATGGGACTGGTTTATAAATGAATCCGGGTACCCTGAAATAAAAGAATTAGGAACGCATCCATCTACAGAACAAAATAAAGCTTTAGTTGACAAAATCATGATTCCTTATCTTAAAAATAAGGGTTATATTGATTGACAATAAATACATATGCTACACAACGGTAGCATGTTTATATAATTTTTATCCGTGTAAGGAAGGAGAAACACAATGAGTTATAATAAGACAAAGACCGATCCCGAGTTGGGCAAGCGTGTTCACGAATATCTAGTAAGTGTCGGCGTTGAAACGCCTACAAAAGAAAATACACTAGACCGTAAAGAAAAGATTGACATCATTGAAGGCCATTTCGCAGCAATCATGCGAACATTGGGTCTTGATCTAAGTGATGATAGCCTAGCAGAAACGCCAAAGCGTGTTGCCAAAATGTATACAAATGAAATTTTTTGGGGCCTTGACTATGAAGCATTCCCTAAGTGTACGACTGTTGATAACAAGATGCACTACAATGAGATGGTCGTTGAGAGAAATGTCAATGTACAAAGCAATTGCGAACATCATTTTGTTGTCATCGATGGTCTTGCAACGGTAGCATATGTTCCCAAGAAGAAAGTGCTTGGTCTAAGTAAGATCAATCGAATTGTAGAATATTTTGCAAAGCGCCCACAAATTCAAGAACGATTGACTGAACAGATTTTCCACACATTGTGTTTCATTCTTGAAACAGATGATGTTGCTGTTATGATTGACGCGCAGCATTATTGTGTCAAGAGTCGCGGTGTCGAGGATACTGGTAGTTCAACTGTCACTAGTCGTTTAGGTGGCGGATTCAAGACTGATCCTGCTGCTAGACAAGAGTTCTATAATATCGCAAGAGCAGGCTGCAAATGAAAGAAGGAAGTGATTTCGACACAGAGTTATTCACTAAGGTCTGTACATTAGAAGCCAAACTAGAACTCAACGAAAAGAAACTTTGGGAACTAGAGAAGTTGCTTAAGCAGGCATTAGAAATTATTATTGATACCAACAAGGTGGCAAATGGGATTTAGGAAACCGCTAGAAGCACATGTTGTAAAGATGCAGTTGTTGACGGCTCATGGAGAAATCTGTAGCACTTACAATGACGGTTTCACTCAATGGGGAATCAAAAAAGAATTATATGAAATCAAGTGGTTGCTTGATGAGTGTATAAAACGTCAGCCAACATTTAGTGGCGAAGAAGAATGGTTAGAAGAACAAGATAAAAAACGTGTATGGAGTGAGTTGAAAAGATGATATTCAACAAAGTAAAAGATTTGAAGGATAAGGGACTGATTATTGGTATTACCTTTAGTCAGTTTGACCTATTACATGCAGGTCATATTGCTATGTTAGCAGAGGCAAAGAATCATTGTGATTACTTGATTTGCGGATTGCAAAATAACGCAAGCTGGGATAGACCACAAAAGAACGCACCTATTCAGAGTTTAGTTGAACGTCAGATTCAACTAAGTGCTGTGCGTTTTGTAGACGAAATTGTTGTCTACAATAGCGAAAAGGACCTAGAAGATATATTGCTCACATTACCAATTGACGTTCGCATATTAGGTGTTGAGTATATGCAAAGTGAGTTCACTGGTCGAGCAATTTGCGAGAAGCGTAAGATAAAACTTGTGTTCAATGGAAGAGATCATAGTTTCAGTAGCACGAACTTGCGTGAGCGTGTTTGGCAAGCAGAAAATCAAAAGAGGTATACAGAATGATTGAGTGTCTATTTCTTGGTGATAGCATAGCTGTAGGGGCACATTCTACAAGACCAGAATGTGACAGTTATGCGCAAGTTGGAATCAATAGCCGAGATTTCAATAGAAAATATAAGATTGATTTTGCTGCCAAAATTGTAGTGATCAGTCTAGGATCTAATGACTATAAAAATATCAAGACGATCAATGAATTGATCAACTTGCGTAATCGTGTTCAAGCAGATAAAGTATATTGGATACTACCCGCTAATAATTTAGAGATTCAGCAAACAGTAGAAAATGTCGCCGAGATGTTTGAAGATTGGACTTTACGTATTCCATATCTATCAAACGACGGTGTACATCCAACTACTAAAGGTTATAAAAGGATAGGAGAGATCACTGATGACAAAATATTTTAGTTTTCAAGGTTTAGCAAAACGCCAAGAATATTGGGCAACTACACTACTTACATTTTTTGTAGGTTGGATGGTATATGTTGTCTCAGTTATATTAGCAGGTATAGTTGCTTTTGCTAGTCCCATGACCGGTGGCTTTCTTATTATCGTGCTAACATTAGCCTGGTTAGTTGGTAGTGTGTGGCTAACACTAGCAACAACTGTAAGGCGATGCCGTGACGCAGACATACATCCATTATGGGTATTGTTGTGGTTCGTACCATTCATCAATTTCTGGTGGTGGATAGTTGCAGGTTGTTTACCTAGCGTAGACAAAAACTTTATACCAAATGAGAAAGCTTGATTTACATGGTATTCGCCACTGTGATGTAACAGTCATGGTTGAAGATTTTGTTTATATGAATCAAAAAGAATTTCCATTGGAAATCATTTGTGGTAATAGCGAAAAGATGATAAAATTAGTTGAAGAAGCATTGGAAAAGCATGATGTCGAAAAACATATGTTTAGATATGGAGTAATCGTAGCGAGGGGATGGCGTTGATAAATCAAAAGATAGATCAGTATAAAACAATATTATCAATGTTTGTTGATAATACTGAACGTTATAAGTTCCTTATCGACTTAGGACGTAAAGCAAAGCCATTTCCAGAAGAGTTTAGATTAGAAAATTTCAAGGTGCATGGGTGCATGAGCCAAGTATGGCTTGTGCCTAAATATGAAAATGGCACTATTCAGTATCTATGTGATAGTGATGCAGCTATCGTGAAGGGCACAGTGTCATTAGTCAGCGATATCTATAGTGGCAGCAGTCCAAAAGATATCGTTGAGAATGACCGTAATCTGATGACAGAACTTGATTTAGGTAATATACTAAGCATGAATCGCCGTAATGGTGCATATAACATGCTCAATATGGTAAAAGAGCAGGCAAAAATATTTGTAGGGGAACCAACATGAAGTTAACATTTGAAAATAATAAGGGTGATAAGGTAGTAGTGATTTATGACAAGAATTGTATCACTGATACCGAACTAGAATTAAATCCTAGTATAGCATTGGATCCGTTATTTGAAACATTAAAGAACAAGATTGCTGAAGAATACGAGAACAAGAATGGCTAAGTATTACAGCACAAAGACATATGGCAATGATCGTGGCTTGAGTTGCGCGTTCCGTCAATGGCGCAGCACACATAGCCACTGTAGCCTCATACATGGATACAGCATTGGCATACGTTTAGTCTTTGAGGCGGAAACACTTGATTGTCGTAACTGGGTTATGGACTTTGGCGGGCTAAAGAAGTTCAAACAATGGGCTGAATATATGTTTGATCATACTACGCTTGTCGCTGAAGATGATCCAGAACTTGAAACATTTAAGAGACTTGCTGAGATCAAAGGTGGCTACAAGGATCTAGGCATACTTGATCTACGCATCGTTCCAGCAGTAGGCTGTGAAAAATTTGCTGAGATGGCATACAAAAAGATGGCTGAGATCATTGAAGAAATGAAAGCGACTCCAGGCATCATCGTGAATGGACAAGTTCGTGTAAAAAGTGTAGAGGTATTTGAGCATGACAGTAATAGTGCCATATACGAAGGATGATATGAAAAGAGTTTATTACACCCCGGCACAAATCAATAGTTATATATTAAATATAGCAAGGCAAATGTATAGGGATGATTTTCGTCCTGAATATATTGTTGGCGTGACGAGAGGTGGATTAGTTCCTGCTGTTAAACTTAGTCATTATCTTGACATCCCTATGAATGCTTTAGGTAAAGACGAGACTAATTGTTGGATGTCAGAAGATGCATTTAATGGTAAGAATATCCTTGTGATTGACGATATCAATGATACAGGATTTACCATAGGTCAAATTAAAAAAGACTGGCGTAGTAGTTGCTTACCTAACGATGACAAATGGTCTAATGTTTGGGGACATAATGTAAGATTTGCTACCTGTATACACAATGAAGCTAGCGATGAGAGTGTTGATTACTATGGATTAGCAATTAACAAATTTGAAAATCCAGAATGGTGCGTATTCCCCTGGGAAGAATGGTGGGTGACTACATGACTGTAGGCTTCACTTGCGCAACATTTGATCTGTTTCACGCAGGTCATATATTAATGTTGAAAGATGCAAAGAAGGTCTGTGATTATCTCATCGTAGGGCTACAGACTGATCCTACTATTGATAGACCTACTAAAAATAGCCCTGTGCAAAGCGTATTTGAAAGGTACACACAATTACAGGCTTGCAAGTATGTAGACGAAATCGTTGTCTATGCCACTGAAAAAGAATTGATTGACATATTATTAGCATATCCTATCAATATACGTATACTAGGTGAAGAATATGAACATCGTGACTTTACTGGTCGTGAAGTTTGCATTGATATGGGTATGAAATTTCATTTCAATAAACGTAAGCATAGTTTCAGCACTACAGAATTACGCGAACGTGTCATCGAGGCAGAAGCAAATAAAAATTTGCATAGTTGGATAAAGAAAGAAATGGACGATAGAGTATGAAATTATATGCCAATGGTTGTAGTTTCACCTGGGGTGGCGACCTAATAAAAACACTTCACGATGAATATACTGGCCAATTATTAAATGATACTTGTGATACAGAATTGAATAAATGGCGCTTAAGTGTGACTTGGCCAAAGCATCTATCTGATTTATTTTCATGTACAGAATTTCATAATCAGAGCATGGGTTGTGGCTCCAATTATAGAATAGCCCGTAAAACTTTAGATTTTTTCCTACCGAAAATTCACAACAATGAAGATATGTCAGAATGGATAGCAGTAATACAATGGTCAGGTCCTGCTAGGATAGAATATTTCAGCGAATATTACGACTGTTGGACTTTAGTAAATCAAAATCAAACTATTAGAGAAAGAGATATACCTAATTGGCCTTCATGGGACAGTCCCGACGAGATAGACAAACAGTTTCTAGAAAGTTATTATAAAACATTTAATAATAAATTTTGGGCTGCGCTGTGGTTTCAACAAATCAATCTATTGGGTATGTTTTTTGAAAAATATAATATAAGGTATTTGTTTTCAAGCATGGCTAATCCTACAATTTATTTTGATAAAATGCAAATGGATTTTGTTAAAAAGTTTAATTGGTTTGGTGGTGATGACAAGCGTTTCTATAGTATTAACAGTATGGGAGTAGAAATGACTTCACATCCTACGTTGTTAGGTCATAAACAGATAGCCGAAAAATTCTATAATTACATGACAAAAAACGAAGTTATAGATCCTTACCCAAATGAATCCATCTAAGTGGGATAATTATAAACGCAACTGGTATACAGCAAGTTTCAAAGTAAAATCAGATGAACAATTTGAAGAATTGATGATGTGGCTACAAAAAAACATCCCGGGACATAGAAAACATACTATTTGGTCGCTAAACGGCGATAGATTGTTTACTATAAGATTTAGACATATTAAAGATTATGAGTGGTTCGTGTTAACATGGGTATGAAAAAAAGAACAATTACTAATAGAACTTTCTTTAGTAATCCTGCTATTCCGGAACCAAAACTCTTAGACGGTAGATTTACCGGTAATGAAGTTTTTCAATATCGTATAGACTTTAATTATATTCAACGAGAACAATTCAAACAAATACGTAATTGGTGTTGGGAAACATTTGGCCCTAGTAGTGAGCTACATTTTTTAGCAATAGATGAAACTAAAGTTTGGGCTTGGACTACTGACAGTTATCGTGTTAGATTATATCTAAAAAGCGATAAAGAAGTAAACTGGTATAAACTACGCTGGCTATGATATACACACCTAAAAAACTAAAATGGAATAGTCTTTGTGAGTTCAGAGATTTTCTGGCGCGTGAAACCACTGAAAAAATAGTAGTTTTCAATGGTTACCAATTGGTAACTGAGACTACAGAGTATGGTATAGTTGATGGTACACTAAAAATAAGGGAGAAACAAATTGAAAGTAAAAGCACTAAGAGACGATCTGATGGTCCAACAGCAAGTAAAGAACGAGTGGGAACACATGGTCGGAGTGATAATGCTAAACCAGACAGGAAGAAAGCCAGTAAAGTACGTGCTTCCAAAGTTCCTAAAAAAGTTTCCAAACGCAAAAAGTCTCCTAAATAGTACACCAGAACAAGTTATAGATATCATCAAGCCCCTCGGTATGTATAATATCAGGGAGAAGAGATTGCGCGGTATGAGCCGTGATTACTTGACTTGGGACAAAGTAGATGCTAATATGTTGTATGGTATTGGTAAGTATGGTAGCGATAGTTATGAGATATTTTATAAACAAAACTATAACGTACAACCTACAGACAAAGAATTACTAAGGTATCTGAATGAAGAAGTCAATCAAGGTCAGCGAACTATTCTATAGCATTCAAGGTGAAGGACGTTACATGGGCGTGCCTAGCGTGTTCTTACGCACGTTTGGTTGTAATTTCACTTGCGATGGCTTTGGAATGAAACGAGGCGAGAAGTCGCAAGAGAGACACAAGGTAAACCCCAAAGATTATAAAGACTATAAAGAATTGCCATTAGTCAGTACTGGTTGTGATAGTTACGCAAGTTGGGATGTACGTTTCAAGAAACTCAGCCCTACATATAGTACAGATGAACTAGCAGAAAATATTGTTGACATATTGCCATATAAAGAGTGGAATGATGAACATTTGGTTATCACAGGTGGTGAGCCATTGCTAGGTTGGCAGCGCAGTTATCCGGATTTACTTGACCATGAATTGATGCACAATCTCAAAGAGATTACTTTTGAAACGAATGGTACACAAGAATTATCTAAAGACCTAGCAGAATATCTTGTAAGTTGGCAGGAAGATAAGAACTGGCATCTAACACGAGGATATGATAGTGTGACATTCAGTGTAAGCGCAAAACTAAGCGTGAGCGGAGAGAAGAGAGAAGAAGCAATACGACCCGAAGTTGTATGTGGTTATCAAGATATAGGCCATACATATCTAAAGTTTGTGATTGCATCACATGAAGATTGTACAGAGGCACTAGAGGTAATAAAAATATATCGTAGCGTGGGCTTTACTGGTAATGTTTATCTAATGCCAGTAGGCGGTGTTGAAAGTGTATACAGCCTAAACAATCGCACAGTAGCAGAACTTGCTATGAAGCATGGACTACGATACAGCGATAGAATTCAAGTGCCATTGTTCAAGAATGCTTGGGGTACATGATTGCCATTCTATGTTGAAAAAATTCCAAATCCACATATTTTCACTTTGAAAGCGACATTGAAAATTTGCTGGCTACCTAGACGATGTGCTTGTAGTGATAAATTGTTATGGTTGAAAAAGGCATACAAAGTTGAAACTGAGGAATATGATTATCAAGATATCTATAAAGTATATACTTGGGTAGACAGAGACACATACCTAATAAAGAAATTGAAGGGAGAATTATGACATCAGTACAAATTAGCATAGCAATCTTAGCATGTATAGTGCTGACTGGTATAACATATTACCTTACTGGTTGGGAAAAAGTAAAAGAATGTCTATTAATGTGGGTATCACCCAAATACTGGACGAATTATAATTTTGTCGAAGCAACTAGTTATTTGAGCAAGATGGCGATCATCGTATCGCAAGTATTATTCTATACCACTGTTTGGTGGTTCTACTTGATCACACTTATCAGTAGCCTTTTATTGATTTGGGCAAGCAACAAAAAGTTATTACCAACTATGGTGTGGTTTAATACAGCATGGGTATTAGTAAGTTGCTTAGTATTAGCAAGAACTTTTATATGAGAAATTATAGTAAAAGAATAGGGTTCATCATGAGTAGCGAACACTTGAAAGCGACTGGCGGTGTAGGTCAGTATGCTAAAAGTTTTATTGAAATTATGACCGCCCACAATATTAAAGTTGATATCATCACTGATACAGTTCCGCATAATAAAGAATTCGTTGAATTACTGAATACAAATGTCATTTATCCTGATGAAGCATATAGTTATGCCAAGCATAGAAACATATTCATGTATGGAGATAGTTATAACTATGAGCGCATGGCTAACTTCCGTGAAAGTATCATCAAAGCATTAAGAAAAAATCTATATGAAGTTTTCATCTGTAATCCATATGAAGCTGTACAAGTTGCTAGTACGCTAGGATTAGAAAACTATATTCAGGTCATTGCCTATACCCACTTAGAAAGTCAGTTATTTAAAGATACAAAGAATCCATTCTTAGATAGTGTCAATGATATGATGCGATTACAGCTACAATTGCCGAGCATCTATATAGGTACACAAAGCAACTATAATAGATTACAGATTGAAGGATCATATCACTTACCTATACCATTACCTGAACGAAATTTATTGACTGAATATAATAATGACCGTGAAGGAGTATTGTTTATTGGTCGTTGGGAAGAGGGTAAGAACCCAGAACTATATCTTGAGTTGATCAAGCAAACTGGATTACCAGCAAGAATTATTACAAGCAACAATGGTGCTAAGAAGTTTGAAAAGAAGTTTAGTGATCTGGGAATCACTGATTATAAGATCACTTATGATGTAGTCGGGCAAGAAAAGATTGATTTCATCACAAGTTGTCGTGTAGCATTCAATCCAAGCACTGTAGAAAGTTACGGCATTGCGTTTCTTGAACAGCAACTACACATGCCAACTGTAGCATTAGAAAACATGCGCTGGACACATAACTTTGACAAGAAGCATTATTACACTTGTAATAAAAAGAACATGGCAAAAATTGTGTCTGAACTATACACTAAGTATGACAAGCCGGAAAAGTATTATAGTGAAGGCGTGCTAAAGACACAACAGTTTTTAGAAGATGGTATATTTCACAAGTATAGCGAATGTTTCAAAGACTTTAAACCAAAAATCAGTAATAATACTACAGCAGGAATATTATCACATAGTACAATAAAGTATAGCGATTACGTTGAAAGTTTGAATAGGTCACAGATTTGTATCGATGATGTCAAAAGCGTACTATCTAACAGGCACAGATATACAATCATATATACAGATAAAGAAACATGGTTGAGTAAAGATCCAACATTTACTGTGCCAGTAGAAAATGAAAACTTATTTGAGGGATTATGAAAAAGGTATTAGTAACAGGAAGTAGTGGATATATAGGCAGTCATCTATGCAAGATGCTGAAGGGTAATTATGAGGTTCATGGATTAGATATCAATGACCCAATCGTACCTGTAGATAAGTTCTATAAAGTAGACATCAATAGATTATTCACTATTCCCGATCAAACTGATCCATATGATGCTGTCATACACTTAGCCGCACTAGTTAATGTTGGGAAGAGTGAAACTATGCCCATACTCTATTACATCACCAATGTCAATGGAACTATGAATGTATTGAATAAGATTCCAACAAAGAATTTTATCTATGCTAGCACTGGGCAAGCAAGTCTATGCGCTAACCCATATAGTATTAGCAAAAGAGCTAGCGAGGACTGTGTAGTAGAATATTGTACCAAACATAAGCCACAAGATTATACTATGTTTAGATTCTACAATGTTGTTGGCATGGATGGTATACAACCCACAAACCCAGATGGCTTACTATCAGCATTGATCAAGGCAAAGGATACTGGTACATTTACTATTCACGGTGATGACTATGATACACCAGACGGTACTTGTGTGCGTGACTATGTACATGTTTATGAAATATGTAACGCATTGATGATGGCTGTTGAGCAGCCAGCAAATGGATTAGAGAACTTAGGCCATGGTGTAGGTAAGAGTGTGCGCGACATGGTAGAGATGTTCAAGATCGTCAACCAAACAAACTTTGAAGTATTGATTGGACCAAGAAAGAAAGGCGATCCTGCCGTTAGCGTATTAGCCAATCCTGGTAGTTACATGAAACACATGTATGACTTCAAGGATCTGCTAAAAGTTAGTGTATAAGCAATAGACTGCTCAATACATCATTACGATTGGCAGCATCATCGCCATCACCTGGCTTGACGATAACATTATACTTGCCTTTAGCATCGGGGCTTTTATCAACTGGAATCTTCATCATCTCATCATAAGTGATAACTGATTTTGGATCTAGACTATACTTGATAGCCATACGATCTTTGACAGCCTTTTCTGCTTGTGGGCTTGTATATTGCCACTTGCCACTCTTATCTTTCTCAAGTGCGTCACTGAATAGTTCTTTAGGAACGATACGACTATTCTTTGTTTTTTGAAAGTCAATCTTCTTTTCTTGACTTGGCTGTGCGCCAGCACTGAAATTGATTTTGAAGTTGTCTGGTTTTTCGCCCTGTGCCACACCTGCTAATTTAGTGTAAGCATAGAAATCAACATCTGGGAATTTCTTCGCTAGATCAAATGCTTTTGCTAGATATTGCGGGCTAAAGAAGTCACCAGCATCATGCCAGCGTATAATTGTCTTGATATTCTTTTTCTTGTTCTTTGCTTCATAACCAATAATCTCACTTTCTAACATACCCATGAATCCATCTGGATCATTATATAAGAAGTTCAATAGTTTTGTTTGACCAAGACTACTTGCCTTCCATTGTACATAGCCACCTTTCATGGCATAGCATACTAGTTTACATGCACCAGCACCTGGGCATGTATCAATAACGACAAACTCGCCAGTATCTTCATCTATCGCTAATCCCTTTAGTGCTGGTAAGCCAACATTATAGAATTGGCTGCTAGTACCATCACTGTGTTGCATCTTTTCATTTTGCTTTAGAATCTTGCTTGGGCGTTCGCTAAATGCGGCTGCTAATTTCTGTAGATCATACTTCTGACCATCGTCATTGACGATAGGAATATTGCTGCTATGAATATATGGTAGTTTATATTTGTCTGTCTTTTCTTTTTCTTTTTTACTAATTCTGTCGAGGTATGCTCTCATTTCTTCTGGTGGAAGTTTTCTTGCTGATACGCCACCTAATTTTTCTGCTTCATCTACCTTTTTATCAGGAGTACCTTCTCCACTAGTAAAGACAATATCACCATTATCTGTCCAATCAGTATAGCCCATCTCATTAGCACTATCTACATCTAATAGTTCTTTGCCAAAGAACTTTTCTAAAAATGCATACCAATCAACATTTGAAACTAGTTCCATGCCTGGACCATAATCTCTATCATCGTCTTGGGCGGTTTGTGCTGCTTTCTCTAAATTTCCTTGAGAAAATACTGATAGACCTTGTGGTTTTTTAGGTTGTTCTGGTCGTAGTTGTACGACCTTTTGTCCAACATCACTGCGAGGTTTAGGTTTTTGCTTTGGTATATTCTTTCCGCTATTGTCTGTAGCATAAACTTGATAACCTCTTTTTGTCCTTTCATGAGGGTCACCATATGCTTCAAATTCAAATCCATTCTTTAGATCAGGTCCTATGCCATCTTTGTTCAATGTTAGTTCGTAGTGGGCAATATCCATTTCATTATCCATGTTTGGGTGAGCACCTCTACCTGTAACATGTCCAACAATCTTACCTGTACCAGTATCCTTGATCAAAACATCAACATCTGTATACATACCTCTTCCTGGTCTACTTGCCATCACTAGATATGATTTGATAGGGGTTACTGTGCCTTCTGCTACATCCTCACCTTCGGGTGCTTCAACACCACTTTGTTGTAAGAATTGGGCTAGGCTCAACACCTTCATGCCCTTTGCTAGTGGCTTTTCTGCTTCAGTAACTATATCTAAAATTTTACGGATATCCATGATGTTGACATTCCCAATCAGTTATAGTAGTATTTAGCATATATGTCATTCAACAGTAATATCAAACGCATTGGTTTCGCTTGCAAATGGGCAGAAATCAATAAAAAAGGCGAGATCGCTAGTGCTGACGGGTTCAACACCGGCGGCACTACACACGCATGGGCAAAGCGTCAAAAGTCACAGCAAGTTGTTGAGGACAAGTTGATTGAAGTTGCTAAACGCAATATTGTCAATACCCACAATCTTGTCAAGCGTGTTGCTAGTTTAGAGCCAGGTTTGCGAATGGTTCGTCTTACTAGCGACATGCTATCGTTCTATACTATGGACGAATTCAAGTACTTCTGGCAGCGTCAGGATGTACAGGATAGTCTAGCACGATGGTTTGCTCCCATCGGTGAGACCGCTAGAGCCAATGATGTTCGTCTGTCGTTTCACCCTGATCAGTTTGTCGTTTTGGCTAGTGATCGTCCTGAGGTAGTAAATAAGAGTATAGAGGAGTTTGAATATCATGTCGATATGGCCCGTTGGATGGGGTACGGTAAACAATTTCAGGACATCAAGATCAATGTCCACATCAGTGGTCGCCAAGGCCCCGACGGTATCAAAAGAGTTATGTCAAGACTCAGCCCCGAAGCACGAAATGCCATCACAATCGAAAACGAAGAAATGTCGTGGGGACTCGACTCAACCCTCGAACTGGCTGGACATCTGGGTCTAGTACTGGACATTCATCATCATTGGATCAAGACAGGTGAATACATACAACCCAATGATGATCGTATCAAGCGTGTTATTGACAGTTGGTGTGGTGTGCGCCCTGCTATGCATTTTAGCGTCTCACGCGAAGATGGCGTCATTGAGTGCAATACAACCGAACGACATGACCTACAGCGATTGATGGAAAGTGGGTACAATAAACAGAAACTACGCGCCCATAGCGACTATTTCTACAATGATGCTATGAATCGTTGGGCATACGAACACTGGCAGTGGGCTGATATCATGTGCGAGAGCAAAGCAAAAAATCTCGCAAGCGTGAGACTTTTTGATACATACAAGAACTATGTTTGATAAACTAAAAAGTCTTTTCAAAAAGCCAGAAGTTCCTAAAACTGAAGCTAAACCTAAAAAGGCTCAGAAGAAGGAAAAGGAACTAACTCCTAAAGAATTGGCTACACAAAATGGAGAACCATATGTTGCAATTCTCAAGGTTGAATTAGATCCTGCGAATATAAACAATGGTAGTTTTGAATTAGATTGGAACGACAAGTTTGTTGTAAACCTTGTCAAGCAAGGTTATAAAATTAGACCCGATGACACAGACAACGAGATAGTTGACCGTTGGTTCCAAACTGTGTGCCGTAACGTAGCACTAGAAGTTTACGAGCAAGAAATGGCTGATCCAGAAAAACGCCGTGATGACATTCGTGTTGTACGTCAACGCGATTTGGGTAATGGTCGTACCGAAGTTAGTTGATAATATAAAAGTATCGTGGCTAAAACCACTAAGAAAAAATATACCATTGAACATCTTGGTAAGGTTTTGTACACCGACCATTATCATGACCTGCCTGTTGAAAAGTGTATTGAACTAAAACAACAGTATTATACTAAACCCGACTACAACCTTGTAAAAGAAAATTTAAAAAACGTAAAGCGCGGTGGTACTGCTATCGGTGATATAGCCAACTATTACTATAAAGATTTGATGGCAAAAGTAAAACTTGAAACCCCTCGCTGGAGCATAGAAGAGGTATTTGAGTCAAATGATCTGATAAGATATTTTTATAGCCGTACATTAGCCAGTGAAAAAGTGTATCCAAAAACAAATACTGATATACAAAATTTAGAGACAGCTTTAAGAATTTCTGGCGGGGGCGTTGCTATGAAACCGAGCAACTTTCCAATGCAAACTGCCGACCACATATTAAAATATTACAATGTGAATAACAAGTATTATGATTTTAGTTGTGGTTGGGGTGTAAGATTACTAAGCGCAATGAAAAATAAAGTAGAATATTATGGGACAGACCCTAATAACTTGTTAGTTGACAGATTATTTCAAATGGCAAAGGATTATGATACAGTCAACCTAACAGATAGCAAATACGACATACGATGCCAAGGTAGTGAGGTGTATGTGCCTGAATGGGAGAACACTATTGGATTGGCTTTTAGTAGTCCTCCATATTTTAGTCTTGAAGATTATAGGGTAGGTAATCAATCATATAAACCTGGTACTACATACCAGCAATGGTTAGATAATTATCTTAAGCCCACATTGGTAAATATCAACAAATATCTAATTGCTGAAGGTAAATTGCTAATAAACATAAAGAATTTTTCAAATTATAAACTGTACGAGGATACTTTAACGTTGGCAAAAAGTTTGGGCTATCATCATATACAGACCACTGACCTTAAGAATAGGGTACGACCTAGTGCCAAATCAAATCTAAATACAGACGAAAGCATAATGGTACTGTCCAAAAACAAAGTCGAACCCGCCGGTATCATGTTGTTTAATTTTGGGTAATGGTCGTACCGAAGTTAGTTGACATTTATAACTCCTTAAGTTATATTGCTGTAATGATACAAATTGACTTACATAAGCCTGACTTTTATTTTGATTGTAAAGACCTAACAGCATATAGGCAAATATATGCAATTTGTAGAAAGCATGGCATAAAGAAAAACTTTGTATATGCTATAGTCTACAGGGCAAGTGCCATTGATTATCTTTTTTTGAAGGTAGGCATGAGTTATCCATGTCTAGGTAAAAAAAGAAAGGGATCAGTAGGCGAAAGATTAGTTCGACAACTAGCTTGGTTTCCTGGTTGGAGTACAAAGCCTGGTACTAGCAACGGTAACGATTTATGGTTCAAAGTGAAACCATCTATAGATGATGGATTACTACCTAATCTTACAAAAAACGATCTTACAGTTTTAGTTTGGGACGTTGCTAAAAGAACATGGGGTAATAAAGCGATCAAGGATATTTTATCTTTGAATAAATGGGACTCTGATGCACCTACTAAGTGGGCTGAAGGTGAGCTGAGTAATCAGCATGCCAAAGAGTACGGATGGAGACCTCCGTTCAATGACATTGATCCTGCAAACAATAAGGTTTATAAAGGTTATCTTTCCCCGGATGCGTTCCAAAAATGTTTCCAAATTAGTTGATTTTCGCAATCACTTAGTATAATATACGTATATTATTCTAGTAAATAGGTGTGCTTGTGAAATACGCTCTCATTGATACTGCAAACACGTTCTTTCGTGCCCGACATATCGCAAGTCGTAACAGCGATACATGGGAGAAGATCGGCATGGCACTGCACCTCACACTCAGTAGTGTCAATCAAGTTGTACGTAAGTATGGCATCGATCACGTTGTGTTCTGTCTTGAAGGTCGTAGTTGGCGCAAAGATGTGTACCCGCAGTATAAGGCACATCGTAAAGTTGCCGAGCAAGCGTTGACTGAAAGTGAAGCAGAAGAAAATAAGATGTTTTGGGAAACGTATGATATGTTCACTACGTTCCTACGTGAGAAAACAAACGTCAGTGTGTTACGACATGAACGGGCTGAGGCAGATGACCTTATCGCAAGATTCATACATTTGCATCCCAACGACGAACATTATATCATCAGTAGTGACACTGACTATGTTCAATTGATCGCACCTAATGTCAAGCAGTATAACGGTGTTGCGAATCAATTGATTACCCTTGAAGGTTATTTTGATGACAAGGGTAAACCTATCAAAGACAAAAAGACTAAAGAACCTAAACTGTTGGGTGACCCACAGTTCCATCTCTTTGAGAAGATTATGCGCGGTGACGCTGGCGATAACGTGTTTAGCGCATATCCTGGTGTTCGCACTAAGGGTAGTAAGAACAAGGTTGGCTTGATTGAGGCTTATGCTGATCGTACAAAGCAGGGCTTCAATTGGAACAACATGATGCTACAGCGTTGGGCTGATCCTGACGGTGTTGAATATCGTGTCAAAGATTTGTATGAGCGCAACAAGTTGCTTATCGATCTGACTGCACAACCTGATGACATCAAGGATCTTGTTGACGTTGCTATCACTAAGGGTGTGCGTATCAAGACTACGCCACAAGTTGGTATACATTTCATGAAGTTTTGCGGCAAGTATGAACTCAACAAGGTTAGTGAGCAGGCTGAGACTTATGCTAAGTGGTTGAACAATCCATACAAGGGAGAGTTGCTTGAACTTGTCACAGCCGAGTGAAAAAGTTTTAGAAATAAAACAAAGTGACAAAGGATTCAAATTTACTAGTGGATTAGTAGAATATCCGCGCGCCGCCATTAGTGTTTCAAATGATTGTCCGGCCCGAGTAAGATTAGAGTTGCAACAATACGTAAGCAATGGTTGGATCACACCAGTTGCTTATGTGCGTGAAAGTGAATATGTTTGGGAAAAACTCAAGGAGTAATTATGACAGAACTTATTGCTAAACCAATCATCAAAGACCAATATTGGGTCATTACTGATGGCGAAAAGAAAGTGGGAAATGTTCTTGCTAATAATGCAGGATATGAACTAATCCTTAACGGCAGCACATTACAATTTAATAATACCAAAGACATTCAAAAGAAAACTAAAATTAATTTTCAACCTATGAAGTCTAATAAGACTAAGGTTGAGATGCCTTATCCTGAATATCCTACTACTACCAAGACTTATAATAACATTTTCGATGTTAAGCGTAAGTTGCATATCTTTACTAAAACCAAGAAAAGCAAATGCTATCACGTAGCAGGTTGGTTCGTAATCAACCAAAATGGGCAGAATCAGGCACTTTTCTGTCCTAAATACATCTTTATTCAGCGATATGAGTATGTCGGCCCATTTAAAACTGAAAGTGAGGCCAATAACTATATAAATAGTTAACATGGTCCATATCAAGAAATTTTTGGACAAAATAACGCATTTAGAGTCAACAAAGACAAAAGATGTAGTTATACCCTTAAATGATGCGCGTGGGCTACGTGACGAGATTACTAAATTGTTATCGGACTATTATGCTCTTAATGAAAGCAATGGCAAGAAAGAAGAAGTAATCAAAGTAGAAATTAAAGGCGGCGGGTTCAAATGAGTAGAACACAACCAAAAGTCATATTAGAACATGTTGATAAAACGACATATAAGTGCGATCAGATTGTCGAAGCCAGCGGAATCTGGGCTGTGTTTTATGACGGTCAACCCATCAATTTAAAAAGTCAACATTATCTAGCGAACGAAGTTGCACCCAAATATAAGAAAACAAGTTTTAGCAATCCAGGACATGCTAGAAATCTCTGTCGCAAACTAAACACTCTTTTCAAAACAGATAAGTTTAGTGTGGTTTTCATGAACCAAGGACGACAGGTCTATCCAGATGAATAATCTAGATAAGATACAATTTACTAAATTATTATACCAGCATCTAATTGAAAAACTAGAACCTAATACAGATATCAATAAAATGTTTAAGCGTTATTGGTTTACCGGTCGCAGCACTAAAAATCTACGCCTAACAGAAGAAGGTAAAAATGCCTTTGATATGTTAGAATTAGAATTTTTTGAATTTCATTTGAACACTACAACCGACAGATTCAATTACCATGTAATAAACATTGGTAAAAAACTCAAGACACCTTTTTATATAGGTTTTAAAAACCGGTATTATAAGTCAGCATATATACGTATCTACGATAGCAAAGTTGCCATGCTTATAAATTTATATGGCAGTTTTGATGAATACCTAAATTCAATTAAAAAATGAAAAAACCTATAACATTGGTAGAGCATGAGGGGTTTAAAAAACTTAACATGCCCAATGAATTATATTCACACCTACTAACACATGCTTATTTGTATTTGCAGCCTAGCGGATGGTTTTGTGAATACCCTAGTGATGAAGAAGGTACTACTCCATGGTATACTTTTCCCGCTATAGCCTTTCTAAAAGATATTATTACGAGTTCATATAAAGTTCTAGAATATGGATCTGGGTACAGCACACTTTATTTTAAAAATAAAGTAAGTCATCTTGTAACTGTTGAACATAATCAAGAGTGGGCTGATAAATTACTATCTGAAAATCCACACCTAGATATTCATATCGTAAAAGAAAATAGTGGTGTGCATCCTGAAGCGCAAATCGTTTACGATAACTTTATCAATAATACGATTCAGGTCCGTACTGAATATTACGAACATGATCTAAAACATGGTTTAGTCAATGATGAGTTCGGCGGCTATTGTAGCATGATATACCAAGCTCCGGAAAAATTTTATGATATGGTTGTCATCGATGGTATGGCAAGACATTTATGTGCTTTGATGGCTGTTGAAAGTAATAGATTAAAAGATGATGGAATCATCATATTAGACAATAGCGACCGCTGGCATTATAACCCGATACAAAAATACTTGCATGATAAAGGTTATGGGCGTTTAGATTTTTGGGGTCCGGGCTGGAACAATCATCAAGCCTGGTGCACAAGTTTTTATAGCAGAAAATTTGCCATAAATAATAATAGACTGTTACGTATAGAAACGAACAGCCCTATTACAGTATGAGTGAAGAAAAGAAAAATCCAATCGCTGAAATACTAGCACGTAAGAAAGCGCAACAGCAAGGACACAAATCTGGATTTAACCCTACAGAGGGTAAAAACATGAAAAGCCAGGTTGGCAGCAAGGGTCCTAGCGTGATGCGTAAACAGGGTCGCGGTTCCTAAGTTACGTAAGTTATTGATTCTATTAGCCTTTTCCAGCAGGAAAATAAGGCTTGATTTTGGCTCCGTTTGGTGTTATCATATATCTATAGTTGATTAACGGAGCAAGATTATGACTACTGCGATTTACAACGAATTGACCCAGCAAGAAAAAAGCGAAGTTCGTATGTTCGGTTGTACTGTGGCGCAGATGCGCGAGGCAATTGAGGAAAGTTTGACTTTCCGTTTCGCAGGTCCTGCTATGATGGCTATGAGCCTGATGAGTGATGCACAGGAAGAAATTCTGCGCGAGTTGAACGAGGATGCGCGTCAGACTCTCAATCGTGCGAAATGGATTCTCTCGACCTACTGTATGCAGGAACGGGTTTGACTTTAAATTTTTATTTAAGTATAATCATAGCATATTATTTTGTCACGGAGATGATGTATGGCTAATAAATCGTTGACTCAGGTTGCTGATACTCTTGCCACGATTGGCTATGTGATTAGTATGGAAGGTGAAGATGTTAGTAGTGAGGATCTTTACTCCTACGCTACTGACCTTGAAAATGCTATCGCTGCTCTATTGAGTAAGGCGCAAGAGAAAGAAAATGAAAGCGTTTGATACAAAAACTGTTTCTGTAATTTTTGCCTATTTGTTAGGCATTTTAGCAGCTATTGCTCTTTTCAGCTATGTCGCATTCCCTTCGTAAAGGAGAGAAGATTACTGTAAGGTCAGAAAACGGTATGGGCGTAAACTGCCCTATCGTTGATTTTAACAGTAAAAAGTTGTGGGTGCGTTTCCCTACTAATCAAGTATTAGAGATGGATTGGAATGAAAAACGCGGCGAATATGTAGGTCGTATGGCACGACTTGAATTCACAGCCAGCCCTGACAACATTTAATATGTCTAAGAAATATTATTGCGATATTTACATTTATACGACTCCTCTGAACGCACAGATTTACCAAGGTAAGGTAGGTTCAGTAAGGCGAGAGGCTAACTCAGCCCAAGAAGCTGCTGAAATGCGCGTAGGTGAGCAGGTGACGGCGGCGGTTAGTGCTGACTCTCCTACTATCCTAGAAGTTATCGATGTCAGTGACATTTGTGAAACTGGAGACTTAAATACTAGCCTTCAAAATCTACGTCAACTTGAGAGTTTCATACACAAGAGACTAAAAAATGAGGGCATGTGGGTTCCTGCTAAAAATCGCAGCGAATGGTTCTTTGACCCTAAAAAAGAGTCTTTAGATAATATCGTAAAGGCGACACATCGCGCACTTAATGTTTTTAAATATGGTTCTGATGCGATATCAGATTTTCCAGCCTACGAATATCAAAATAAAATTGTGAATTGGGCATTTGATCAATTTAAGATAAAAGACGATATTTTGATTAATGCTATCATGCGTTCTGGTAAATGTTTTATCTCTTATGAGATTTCAAGGAAACTTAAAGCAAAAAACATTCTTGTAGTAACAGCCAAAACTAAAGTAAACGACAGTTGGGCAGAACTTTTGCCTAACGGCGAAAAGAGTCATGTCAATTACGCTAACTGGGTGTATCACGATTATAATCAATATAAGAAGAAAAATCTAAGTTTAGATAATATCAAGACCAATGTTGTATTTTGTAGTTTACAATATATCAACAAGCATTTTGATAATCCAACTGAACTATTAGAAGTCTTATTCAGTGTTGAGTGGGACATTATCATATATGACGAACAGCACTATGCGACGGATACTGATAATACAGAACGGTTGTGGAAGTCTTTAAACTTCAAAAAGAAACTTGAATTGAGTGGTACGCCCTATAAAACTATTTTGAGTGGCCGCTATAGTAAAGATTCTATATATAACTTTGATTATGTTGAAGAACAATTGATTCGCAAGACTGTCACAGGAGCACAAGCCGAAGATTTCAAATATCGTGCTGATATAAGTTATGCCATGGTGAATGTGCCTGACAGCATCAAGCAATATTTAGGAACAGATGGATTTACTTTTCCTAAACTTTTTGCTACTGAAAAGAATAACTTTAAGCACCAGGTAGCTGTAAATGAATTTTTACAGTTTGTGATCTCTACATTTAAAAATCCACCGCAAAAGTTTTTGAAGAATGCAGGAATGTTATCAAGGCATACGCTTTGGATCTTGCCAAACGATGTGGATGCTATCGATGCTCTATGTGCTTTATTGAAGGCTCATCCTTTCTTTGGCAAGCGCACGATCATCAATGCTAGTGGTAATCATGTAACTGAAATCCAAGAAGTCAAAAATCTCATCAAGTATGATAATGCCAATGATGGTTCAGGAACCATTGTTGTAACGTGCGGGCGTTTCCTTGAAGGTACTAGCGTACCTGAGTGGTGGAGCGTTCATCAGATGAATAATGATAAGAGTGCCGCCGATTATTTCCAAGGCAGCTTCCGTTGCAAGACTCCTGATAGCAAGAATAAGAAAGAAAGCGTAGTAGTGTTTGATTATGCACCCGAGCGTTTTATAAATGTAGTCTATCAATATTGTGAGCAGGTAAGCATAATTGAAAACAAACCTGTAGAAACTATTTTGTCGCAATGGTTAGCGGTAAGTGAAGTCTATGATTACATAGGTAATCAATGGAATATTATCGACGGCGAAGAAGTATCTACTAGATTCTTAAGCAATATTGCTAACCACATGGATAGAATCGGTAATGCTATTGATGAGTCAGGCATTGACGACAATATCGTAGACATGTTACAAGACAAGAAAAAAGAAGGGAAGACTACGGCTAAGACCGAATTAAATTCTAACAATATATTGGAAGGAAAAAATAAATTACGCCTAGGACAGAAAAAGAATCTATCTAAATCCGAAGAAAAGGTCTTAGAACAAACTGTATTGCGCATACGTTACGCTTTGCGACAGACTTTTAAATTGTTAGATTTAGCCTGGTCAGAAAACTTGACTATTACTTCAATAGACGATATCATTGACTATAAAGATATTTCTACTGTAGAACAAATTACTGGATTGTTGCCTAACGAGTGGGCACAATTAAAACCTGCATTAAATATCACTTCGGTCAATAGAGCGATCAAGCAATATAATGATTTCCAATAATATTAAAAAGCGTATCAAGCAACTTCAGTTGTATGATACGTTAGGTAATCAAACCATGCTGGATGAAGAATACATCCGTATCATGGTTGATCAAATACCTAAAACCGATCTATCTAATCCTAATACGACATATTGCGATCCGCAATGTGGTACTGGTACTATATTGTTGGTTCTCGCTGATATTTTAATGGATGCTCTTATTGACTGCATACCCGATGAAACCGACAGGCTAAATCATATTTTTACCAAACAACTTTTTGGTTATGATATCAATAAAGTTCAGATAAGCCTTGCCAAAAGTAATCTTAAAAAAGCTTTAGGCAATAGAGATGTTCTTCTAAACATAGAAGAAAAAAATTGTTTTACTTTACATAAATCATTCGACTATGTATTAAGTAATGTTGATTTTGATACTATGACGCACTTTGTACCTAAATTCAGGAGACAAAGCAAACTTTGTATCATCACTGGTCGTGCTAATAAGAACACCTATACACGTACCAACATTTTTCAATTGACGGCTTATCGTTCTTTGACTAAAACTAAAACACATACTCTTTTAGCACTCATGGTATTTGAGCCTACCAAGACACATAAAAAAGTTAAAATCATGAGCGATGGAGGATCGTTTTTAGTTGATAACCCTCCGTTTTTACCAGACCATGATATCAAAGCATATCGCTATGCTTTAGAAGTATTATCATTAAAGTTAGAGGGCTATCAAGCATATTATGGTAGTTATTATAGGACTCAATTAAGTGAACAAGAAGGAACCGTCCCCTTGATCTTTAATGTAGGGGAAAAGGATGAAGAAGGTTTCGGAGATATTATTAAAGTTGCCGAGTCTACAATAACAGAAAATGAGGGCGTTGGTAAGCATAAGGCGGTGATCAGCAAGAACGGAATTCATAAAGGCCAGAGCCCGGTAAAATATGCAGGTCCTGAGTATGGTACTGGTCATAATACCATCTGGATAAAAATCAAAAATAAAAAGGAATTCGATGAATTTTATAAGTATTATAACAATGAAGCAATCACCGCGTTGGTAAAAGCATTAAAGGCAACGACACCTTCAAATGGTACTACTCTTTGGAAACGCATTCCAAAATATGAGCATTACGATATCATCAAAAAGATTTATGACAAGCATTACAAATAAAAAGGTGTTAGATTACTATGATAACATTTGTAAAGAATGGAATTATACACCTAGTACTGACAAGTCTACAGGCTATGAACATGTTTATAATGACTTAAAAAAGTTAAGCAAAGAAGAGTGGAACAAGGCTGATGACGCAGGAAAGAAAAAAATACAGCAAGATGTATTTGACATTTATCGTAGCATAGGCACACTCCCTATCACTTACTTTTCGCTAGATGGCTGTGTAAAAGAATTATTAAATCTTAACAAAAAAGAATCAAAAATAGATCAAAACAAAACTTTATCTACTGGTAAAACAGCAGGACAGCAGTTTTGTAGATTCTGGTTTCCTAATATGCAGGAAGCTAAAACTTTTAACTACGATGAAGTCAGTCTACGTCATAGATTCAACAATGATAAAAAACTGAAGGCCGCCATTAAAATTTGCTATCAATATAGAAATGAGGGAGAGAATGCCGTCATGCCTAAAAGCATATTGAGGGCATTAGATTTGACTGGGGGCGGCACTATACAAAACTTCAAGCCTATGAATGCTAGGGCTATATTTGAATATATTTGTCCTACTATGTTCGGTTCCGTTCTTGACTTTAGTTCAGGTTATGGTGGCAGAATGCTGGGTGCTATGACGAGTCCCGTATTTAAATTTAACTATACAGGTATAGATCCTAATACAAAAACCTATAATGGTCTTGATGCATTAGGTAGTTTATTGGATGAGGCTGGGTTAGGCAGCGGTTATCAAATGAATAATTGTGGTAGCGAGGATTTCGTTCCGGAAAAAGGAAAGTATGATGCCGCGTTTAGTAGCCCACCGTATTTTAATTTAGAAATATATTGTGATGAACCGACCCAATGTATGAACAAGTATACTAATTTGGATGCATGGTTCGATCACTATGCCGAACCTACGATTCAGATGCTGCACAGAGGTCTAGTAAAGGACGGCATCTATGCCGTCAATATTGCCGATTACGATCAGTTTGCAATCACAGACCGTTGGATAGAAATCTCAGAAAAGTTAAATTTCAAGCACGTAGAAACAATCAAGATGATGTTGAACGTGCGTCCCGGAAAAGGCAATAATAAAAAACAAAAAGGATTTAAGCACGAAGGCGTATTCGTTTTTCGAAAAACCTAAAAAGTTAGAATGGCTCGGGGTCTTTTTCTCAATCGGGCATAAAAACACTAGAATTACAGATAGTGCGGCTGCGCTAAGTCATTGATTTATATGGAATTATAGTTGTTGACTTTGGGTACGTTTGGGCGCATAATATCTACATACTGAAACAACGGAGATACAGTATGTCTTATGTAGCGCAGGGTCTTGAGTACGACAACGAACCTAACGTTGACTTTACTGATCGTGATGAAGATATGGACCAACTTCAAGAAGAATTTGAGTCTATGCTCAAGTTTGACGAAGTTGACGATAGTGCTGACCCCTATCTTGTCTACAAACTGAACGACGAGATTGTGGGCTGGTACGATGCTGAAACACTCGTAGGTTATATCAAGTAACAATATAGGCCCCGCAGAAATGCGGGGCTTTCTTTGAGGTTGTTATGCCGCGTGTATCAAAAGTTCGTAAAGAGTATGACACGATGCTAGTGCTTAGTGCTAGTTGCGCTGCCTTTCGTGTCAACGATAACAAATATATCAAATACGATATTGAGAAAAATAATTTCGTCAACGACGATGGTACAGTTGTAGAATATGTCACCAATCGTCAGTTGACAGAAACATATATTGAGCAGCCTGAACATATCACTGATATTGATCGTGATATGGCAGAAAAGGTGCGTTCATATTGGAACGGTAAGACGTTCAAGTTGCTTACTGGCGAATACATGAGTGACTTTGAACGTAACATGCTGGCACTATTACAAAAGGAAACTGTCACAGAGGGCTATGATGTTGCTGTATTGGCAAGCGTACCAAATAGTTATTTGACTGGTATTGAGCGTGACGAGCGTGATCGCCGTGTAAAATATAGTCAAGGCGGTTATATTGGTACTGTTGGTGAGCGTATCAAAACACAGGTAGAAGTTTTGAAGTGTGTGTATAGCCAGAAATGGTTTACATATTTTGTGACTGGTATTACGTCAAGCGACCAGGCTGTGTTTTTCAGTTACAAGCAGGAAGTAACTATAGGCAGTGTGTTGAATATTGCTGGCACTGTCAAGCGTCAAGATAATAATCAAACTCAGTTGAATAGGGTGAAGGTTATCTAATGAAGAACCCGATATATTTTCTAGGTCATCAGGAGCGAGGCAATAGTGACAATGTGTATGCTATTGTTGAAGTACCTTGCGATAAGGAAATATACCCCGATTTGTTATTTGATCTAAAAGCGTTAGTCCTATATGGTAAACGCAATGGTAAATTGCGTTGTAAAACTATACCGTATTTGGACCGCAGCGATTACAGATATAGGGCTGTAATGGAACTTGAGTATATGGACAAATCGGACTTGTATAAAACTAAAAAGTTTGCTAAAGTAAGAGAGCAAATTGAGAAGCATCTAGTTTGGGCATTACTGAAGGCGTGATATGGTAGATATCAATAAGATTGTAGAGCAGGCAATACATGTCAATCGCTATAAGACGAATTATTTAGGTATAGTACGTGATGTTCCTAGCGATTTCAAGTATTTCTGTGTCCATCCTAATGGTCGCATCTGGGCTGCTTACTGTACATATTATCGCTATGAATGGGATAATAATCACCGTCACAAACAGATTGATACTGTGATATTAGTCCATGGTAGCCCGGACAGGGGTTATAAGTATCAAGTAGGTTGTGTACCTAACAAGATCCATGATTATAAAAGTCGTCGATCCAGAGATGGGTATTTTTTGTATAAGGGCAATGATATACGTGACAAGTACCCAGAAGTATGCGGAACTATTGACAAGATTTTGATGTGGATGGAGCTAAACAAATGAGCATGGCATATTGGATTCATAAGTTGAACGAGAGTGACAGCCGCCTTCACAAAGAAGATGTCATCAAGCAAGCCTATGAGATGGCAGTGCTTGATAATGAAAGTTGTAAACTGTTTTTACATTTTGTTTATGCTGCCTACAATCCTTATATCACATATGGTTTGCGACAAGTGCCCGAGATTGAAGAGGGCATCACTGGTCGTGAAAATCCTTGGGGTGAGTTTGACGACCTGTTAGCTGATTTGTGTAATCGTGAAATCACAGGTAACGAAGCCCGTGATCGTGTTCAGGCTATGGCTGATCGTTTTGACAGTGATGAGTGGAATAACTTTTGTCGCAATGTCATTCGCAAGGATTTGCGTTGCGGTATCAGTGACAAGACCTTCAACAAGGTTGTCAAGAAATCACAGTACGAAATTCCTATCTTTGGTTGTCAGTTAGCAACCAACTGTGAGGGTCGCCCCGAGATGAGTGGCATCAAGCGTCTTGAGCCTAAACTTGATGGCGTGCGTGTATTGCTGCATGTTAGAGGCAGTGCGGCTAGCACTTGCTATAGCCGCAATGGTAAAGTGTTTGATAACTTTGGTCATATCCAACGACAAGTTGAAAAGAACTTTCATAAGTTGGTTGCTGCCAATGGTGATCGTACATTGAAGTATGGCTTTTGGCTTGATGGTGAAGTCACTGGTCGCACCTTCCAAGAATTGATGCGACAGGCAAGACGCAAGGAAGATGTTGACGCTGATGATAGTGTGTTCAATGTGTTCGATATCATCCCTGCCGATGATTGGACTCGTGGTTTCTGGAACGCACAACTACACAAGCGTATTGATATTCTTGAAAAGTTGCGTCCTATCATTGATGATATGCCCAACGTAGAATTATTGCCGCATATCAAGGTTGACTTGAATAGCGTTGAAGGTCAGAACCAACTCAAGCGTTATGCTAACGATATGGTTGTCGCAGGCTTTGAAGGCATCATGATCAAAGAACTGAACGCTCCATATGAATGTAAGCGTAATACAAGTTGGCTAAAGTGGAAGCCCACGATTACAGTTGATTTGACTGTAGTAAATATAGAAGAGGGCACGGGAAGGAATAGTGGCCGTCTTGGTGCTCTAGTTTGCGAGGGCGTAGACGATGGAAAAACTATTCGTGTCAATGTTGGCAGTGGTTATAGCGACAGTGATAGGGACGACTACTGGACTAATAGTAATGTGGTTATTGGACGGACTGCCGAAGTCCTTGCCGATGCAATAACGCAGAACCAAGATGGTAGCTATAGTCTTAGGTTTCCCCGTTTCGTTAGATTTCGTGACGATAAGTGATATAATAAATGTAGGAGAATATTATGCAATTCAAGCGTATTGAGTACCACACCGTTCATAGCCATTTTACCTATGACATCCCCGATGAGGATATCATTGAGAAGTTTGGAAGCATTGATCGTTTTAAAGAAATTGTAAGTCACATGAATAGCACTGATGACTGGGACTCTGAACCTTTTGGTGAAGCACCTAGTGATGAAGAATTAGATGCTTTTGTAGAATTCCCTGAGAATTATAATTATGACCGTGAGGATGATTGGTTTAGTGATCGTAAGGGCGGTTATGATATCAGTTATGAGATTGATAATGAGCAGGAACTAGACGATTGAGACAAGATTTAGTTGGACAAAAATATGTTTTCGGTGACGGAGACTGGCTAGAAGTCATGCAAATAAAATGGCGAGGTGATGAAGATTACCTCGTTACATACCATGTCCAGCAAGGTCCAGGTATACCACGCAAATTGGTCATGAGTCTACAAGAATTTTTAGGCACATATGGCTACTTGTTCGGAGAAGGTGAGCCTCCTGAACCTAGACAATAATATACGTTTATACAGGTTCTAGTTACTATAAATATTATAATGCCAACATTATTTAGGAAGATATTTAGCCTCAGCACCTTAGCACTAATTACCGCGCTAACTCTTAGCGGCATAGCGGCTTGGTACAGTGTTGTAGGCTTGACTGCTATATTCGCCGCAGCAGTAATACCCATCATTATAATGGGCGCAAGCCTTGAAATTGCCAAGGTCGTCACGACCGTATGGCTACATAGATATTGGGACAAGTGCAGATGGGCAATGAAAACTTATCTGACTGGTGCTGTCATAGTCCTTGCACTTGTAACAAGCATGGGTATTTTTGGCTTCCTGTCAAAAGCACACATGGATCAAGGAATACCTACTGGCGACGTTGCTGCACAAATACAGTTATTTGATGATAAGATTGCAATACAAAAAGAGTTGATCCTTAGTGAGCGTCAGAATATTGAAGCCGCACGTAAAACATTGAGTCAGATGGATGCTCAGTTGACTGCCAGACTTGATCGCGGTGATAGCGAGGCTAGCGTAGAAAGAGCGGTACAGATACGCGCACAGCAACGTAGAGAGCGTAACTCACTCAATAGTGAGATTGCTGCCGCGCAGAAACGTATCGAAGCCAGCAATGCCGAAATACAAAAAATCAATATAGAAAAGGCTCCAATCGCTAGTAAGTATCGCCAGATAGAGGCAGAAGTTGGTCCAATCAAATATATCGCTGCATTGATTTACGGCGACAATCCAGACACGGCAACATTAGAACGTGCTGTGCGTTGGGTTATCATACTACTCATTTTCGTATTCGACCCATTAGCATTGATGCTAGTTATCGCTGCTATCAGCAGTTACAAATGGGAATTTGAAAAGAAGGAAGAAAAGAAGATAGAAAAATTTGTAGATACAGGAAGTGACGGATATCTGCCTTTAGATGACAGCGAAAAAGAAAGCAGAGCTACTCCTGTAATGGATCCTTTAAAGGAACCAGAACCTACAGCGGCTAATTTTGAAATGACCGCAGACGGCGGCATAGTGAAGAAAGAGCAGGTAAATCCTGTAAAAAAAAAGTTAAAAGAAAAGCTGTCACTAAGCAATCTCAAAAACCTAAAGTTGCCAAAATTCGATCTAATAAAACTAGAAAGATTAAAAAAACTGAATCTAGAAAAAATTACAAAAAGGTCAAATTTGAACCTAAAAGAAAAATTAAATTGGCAAAACCTAACGGACTGGCAGAAAAGCCCGACGTTAAAGTTGTTCCAGCGATTGAAAAACAAACTAAAGAAATAATCACTGAAGGTGTAACCCCTGTACACGATAAAGGTGGTGGCTACGTTGAATTTGAACAAAGACTATTTCAACGTAACGCACTAAAGGAACTACGCCCAGACCTATTTTCAATAAAAGCAGATTCAGCAGGCAATTACCAAATTAGTAGCAATTTCGGTACAACATTTCCTAAAATAGCCGCTAAGGGCGATATATTTGTACGTGTCGATGTCAATCCAAATCGCGTATATAAATTTGATGGTAATAAATGGATTGAAATCAACAAAGCGTCTACCCAAAGTTACCTTTATGACCAAGAGTATATCAAGTTTCTAGTAGAAAAAATTGGTTCGGGTGAATACGATTTGGATAGTTTAAGTGACGCAGAACGTGCTGAGATTGAAAGTTATCTAAAAGGTAACCAAAATACTTGACCTAAATAATAGACACTAGTATACTTATAATACGTTCTACAACTATGGAGTAACGTGTTATGAAGAGTAAGTTGATTATGGCTAGTGTTTTGCTGACTTTGGGCGCTTGTGCTACAGGTCCAGCAAGGGTTGACACCGTTCGTGAAGAAGAACTCAGTACCGACTTTGTTGCTGAGGGTCTTAAGGTAACCAGCAAAAATTGCGGTGCAATCGGTAAGATGTTTGGTCGTACTTGTGAGATTGTAGCGATTGAATCTACTAGTACAGCACCCAGCAATGGCGGAACTACTAATAACCGCAAGAATGCAATGGATGCTGCCTGTAGTTATGCAATGGCTAACGTAGCGCATTGGATGGGCGAACGCACACAAAGTTTCCGTACTGTTGAAAGGGTTGGTAATAGCAAGGAATTGTCTGAAAGCCAAGAAACTGAAAACAGTGATCGTGATGTTGGTCGCACAGAGTCTAGCAATCGTCAAAATAGTAACGACACCAATGTTGTTGTCACTAATACTGTGAGACGTTCAAGCGAACGATTCTTGCAGGGTTGGCAGCCTGTCAGACAGGATGTTGTTGGCAAGCAGGAAGTAAGTTGCACTATGGGTTGGACTCGCAAGAATACTGACCTAATGATGCAGGCTCGCGGTCTGTAATTGTGAAGGCATTATCAGCAATTATATTCGGTTTGGTTAGTAGCCTCGCGGTTGCTAGCCAAACCGTTATTGTTGAGGGTAACGGTGTCACTAAAGACAAGGCAAAAGATGATGCTTTTAGTAAAGCATCACAACAGTATTGTGGCGTGGCAGTGTTAAGTGATAAAAAACTTAAAGACTATGAAATGCGCGATACTAGGATATCAGTTTATAGTTCCTGTAGAGTTACTAAGGCTATAGTGCTTGATGAAAGTAATAGCAACAACGGATACACAGTATCAATGCAAATTACTTTAGAGCAAGCAAATCAAAGTAAGCGATTGTTTAATCAATCAGAAATTTATAATCAGTTTAATAAGGATGATTTACAATCGACTGTAAAATCATATCAATCTGAAAAGCAATACGGGGATAGGTTCATCGAACAGGTCATGGATGATTTTCCATATCATGCTTTTGAACTTCTAGAGTATAGAAAGCCTTATATTACTGAAGATGATGGACGCAGGTTGTATGTTGTTGTTCCTTATGCTGTAATCTGGAATAAGGAATTTTTAGACGCGATGGAATCTACACTAAAAAAGTTTAGTGTAAAGAAGAAATGGTATCAACAGTATAATGAAGTACCTGGAATCCCCATCAGGTTTTATAAAAAAGCAGACTGGGATTTTGTTCAGTATAATTTAACTGATACCTTAAGATACGATATCATTGCTATGAAGATGCGTGATAGCAATGAGCCACATGTCAAGGCTACTATCTACGATATCAATGACAAAGTTTTGCAATCAACTTGTGCTAAACTAGTAGATGAAGAAAATAGAACTATGTATCAGATAGGCTATCCATATGATGCCATGTCTATCAATAGTAACATGGTTGCAAAAAATTATGTTACTATGCAGATTAATGCTAAAACTACAATTAACAACATTGTTGTGGAACTGGTTTCTAAAAAAGATTGTAAAAATTGATAGCATTTACATTTTAATTAAATAACTTTATGTCAGAAGAAAAACATTTAAGCCACTGTTCTTTTTGCGGTGAGCATAAGGATAAAAGAAAAAAATTGATAGTGTCTGGTGATGTTGCGATATGCGATCATTGCTCAACTCTTTGTCATGACCTTATTGTACGTGACGTAAAACCTGAAGATGAGGAGAAGGCTAAAGAGCCTAGTCTTAAGCAGGTTGATGCTATCCAAATTAAGAATTATTTAGATGATTACATCGTAGGGCAAGAGCAGGCTAAAATCGTTCTTAGCGTTGCAATCGCTAATCATTATAAGCGAATCATCAATCCTCCACCTGATTTTGAAATACAAAAGGGTAATGTGTTATTGATGGGTCCTACAGGATCAGGCAAAACATTGCTAGCTAAAATGGCTGCAAAATTTCTTAATGTTCCCTTCGTGATCGCTGATGCTACTAGCCTAACTGAAGCTGGATATGTCGGCGATGACGTTGAAAGCATGATCAGTATGTTATTACATGCCGCAGGAGGCGATGTCAAACTCGCTGAAAAGGGAATCGTCTTTATCGACGAGATTGATAAAATCGCACGTAAAAGCGAAAGCACTAGCATCACCCGTGACGTTTCGGGTGAGGGCGTGCAACAAGCACTACTCAAGTTGGTAGAAGGAACCGTATGTAGAATACCCGCCCAAGGTGGTCGTAAACATCCTAGTGGCGATATGATAACTGTCAATACCAAAAATATATTATTCATTGCCGGCGGCGCGTTTGTAGGATTAAATGATATAATCCGCAATAGACTTAAAGGTACAAATATAGGGTTCTCGGCTGATATTAAAAGCACCACCACTGAAACAAATCTAGATCAGACCACACCCGATGATCTAACTAAATTCGGTCTGATTCCTGAATTTATAGGGCGTTTTGCTACTACAATTTCTGTCAAGGATCTAGAAGAAAAGCAATTAGTAGAAATATTGACAAAAGTAAAAAATAACTATATAGACCAATATAAGTATTTGTTTAGTTTAGACGATGTTGAATTGGTATTCAGTAAAGATGCTATACAGCAATTAGCAAAAAATTGTCTACAACTCAAAACAGGTGCTAGAGGACTACAGACTGAAATCGAAAAATGTTTGCTTCCGCATATGTTTAATGTGAGCAAATACAAGAAGAAAGGCGTTAAAGAGATAAATATTAGTCAGGAACTAGTAATTAATCCTAAACATTTATGAATTTAAGCGGAAGAAAAGTTATAGTAAAAGACGGGAACGTAGAGAAGGCACTTAGAAAATTTAAAAAGAAGGTGTCCGAATCCGGCTTGCTCCTTGACTTACAAAAAAGAGAGCGTTACACAAAACCAAGCGTAGAAAAGAAATTAGCCCGTAGCATGGCTAAGAAACGCTGGCAAAAACAATTAGCCCAGCAAAACGCATTCACCCATAAAAAGTAATATCTTTTGCATAATCCAGTATAATAAATACTTGATACAGATGCCGATGGTCGGGTCTGTATTAGTCATAAACTTGCTTATAAAAGGAGAAATAATATGACAAACACATTAACATTACGTTCCTTTGACGTTCCGTCAATTCACAAATTCGCAGTTGGTTTTGATAATGTTTTCAATGAACTAAACCGAATTTCAGCACAACAGGGAAATCAAAATTATCCTCCCTATAACATTGTCAAGTACAGTGACGATAAGTTCGTTATTGAGTTGGCAGTTGCTGGTTTCCGTGAGGGCGATGTCAACATCACTGTTGATAACAATGTTCTTACTATTGAAGGTGATCAAATTCGCAATCTTGAAGAACTTGATGTAGATACTGAAATCACATATGTACATCAAGGAATCAGTGCGCGTAACTTCACTCGCACCTTTACTCTTGCTGATCACGTTGAAGTGGTTGATGCTAAGAGCGTGAATGGTATATTGTCAATCACACTTGAGCGCAAAGTTCCAGAAGAATTGAAGCCCAAGAAGATTGCAATCGCATACAATAAATAATATAATAGTAAGATAAAATGTTCGCGGTCAATAAGTTTTATTCAGTTCTTGCCTGCGGGGCGTCTGAATTTAAGTTCTAGAAGATAAACACAGAACAAACTATTGACCGCGAACAATCTAACGAGGATATAATATGGGAAACAAGACAGAAATCAAGCAAAAGATTAAGCCTAACCTTACTCTTCAGGAACCGCCTCTTTTTAAGATAATTTATATCAATGATGATGTTACAAGCATGGAATTTGTTGTGACTTCATTGATCACATATTTTAACTATAATCAAGATACAGCAAGTTCTATCACTATAAACATTCATGAAAAGGGTAGTGCTGTAGTCGCTGTTCTTCCATATGAGATTGCTGAACAAAAAGGTATTGAGGTAACACTTGATGCAAGGGCACAAGGTTATCCATTACAAGTTAAAGTTGAAGCTGAGAAAGCTTAAACGATAAAACGTTTAGGCCAATAAGGTCTTTTTTTATAATAGGGGTTGTTGATATATTTCACAGCCCCTATTACCGTATCTGTAAAGGATTCGACGCCGCCGAATATCCAATGAGTTATCTTCATCTCAGTGTCGGACATCAAACAATAATCAGGATAGATATGATCCTCTACGTGATCAGGTATTTTACCAAAATACAATTGGCGTCGAGGTATACAAGACGTTACGATAATTATTTTTTTAACGTCTAAATGTGTTTGTAATTTACTTACGCTTTTATTAAGGTAAGCAATATCATTTAATCGATGTCTAACTAATTCTGAATCGATGTCGTCCGGATTGTCAGCATTATAACAATTGGCACCGACAATTGCTATGCCATCTATTATCACAACATGCTGATATAGTAATGCAACCTTAGGAAGCTTTTTACACAATACCGATATCTCCTTGGTACGAACGTCATAATCATGACCTTTATATTCAAGGAGACCCGGTATGTATAATATGCCTTGATAGAATTTATTTAAATGACTTAAAGTCTGATATATCGTCCTTAAATCATTACTGATATTACCTGCTATTATGCAGTATAGGCTTGTTGGTTTTCCTTCCCAATCAAAACTATCTTCGGGTTCTAAATTAAGATCCCCGATAATATCAAATCCTATGTCTACCATTTAAAGTATTAGGCTTTCTTTACTTTCTTAACAGCAGCCTTTGCCTTACCTGCAGCCTTCTTGGCTCCAGCCTTGGCCTTCTTGCCTGCTTCTTTAACGTCAGCGACATCAACCTTGCCGTCTTTGTTTAAGTCGGCAGCAGCCTTTGCTACTGATACTGCCTTATCAACGGCAGCCTTTGCTTCTAGAGTATCGATCTTTCCATCGTCGTTTGAGTCGAGCTTGTTATCGCGGTTTACCCACCAAATGAATGCACCGAGTGCGACTAATGCTAATAATAACCATAACATATATGTTTCTCCTAAAATTATATTTACTACCAAAATATAATACTATTATTTTTTATAAGTTAAATACGGATATGCGCTTTAGAGACCTTAAAAAGCTCATGGATGAGCCGCTTCCCGGGAAGAGTTTACAGCGTAGCAAGCCATATCGACCCAAAATGAAGGAAGTAAAAGCACTTTTTAGGCTAATAAACCGTGAAATATTCTATAATCGATTACCTATGCCCAAATTTGTTTTATGTAGATTATATGATGCTATAGGTATGTGTAGCGGGGCAGAGGGTCCTATACGCAAGACTAAAAGTTACTGTACCATACATCTAGCAGATCGTTATTATTGCCGTCAATGGTTTATATCTACATTAGCACATGAAATGGTACATCAGTACCAATGGGATGTTTACAGCAATATTCGCGTACAAAGAGGATTGCCTAGACATATGAGCCATGGTCCTACATTTTATATTTGGCGTAAAAAGTTAGCAAAATATGGTATCGCACTTAAACAAAACACATTAAAAGACCATCACTGGTTTAAGAAACAGGACGTTACCCAAGTTTAAACTAAATACTATATTATGCGCGATTTATTAGACACCATAACTGTTCTTTCTGAAAGTACCGGTCTTGCTGGAAGGAAGCCGGGAGATAAATTTAAAAATGCTAACGGCGACGAGATAGTTTTCAACAATATTGAATTTTATCCTCGCGAGGGCGGGAAATTTGAACAATCTCAACTAGAAGCATTATTAAGACAATTAGCAAATGTAAAATGGCAAAACAATAAAACTAACAAGACCGGCGGTGTAGCTGTAGCGACATTCAACACTAGTGATGGTGAGATTCAATATGGGTTTTTTAAAGATAATATAAAACCTGATCCAACAAGTAATTATATACCTAATGAAGTTGCTGGTTATAGATTTGCCGGTAGAGCTGCTGAAAAAATACAATCGGAACTTACTCCGCAAGATTTATTAACAAAGCGAGATAATCTAACTAGCGCAGATATAATTGCTCAACTAGAAGAAAATCCTAAATTAGGACCGAACAATTCGTTGACTATTCTTGCTAAACGCATAGCACAGGGTGAGAAATTTCCCATTCGTTTTGATATACCGCAAGGAGTTAGTTTTACTGGATTCAGAGATTACTTCTGTGAGATATTACAACCAATGGCATTGCAAGTTGGTTCATACACAGGTAATGCAGGCGAAGCAGCAGAAATCTTTCTAGGTGGTAGTTTCGCTGGCACATTGATATCATTCGACAGCGCGAAGAACGCAGGTCTTAGCGATAGCATATTGACTAGTAATGAAGGCAAGACTGTCAAGGTCAGCACTAAAGGCGGCAAAGGTGCGCAAGCAAGTGCTAAAAATCTTATAGATAGCGTAAATGAGTTGAACGAGACGCCTGCTGGTAGAAAACTAATAAAAAATTATAAAGATAGTATTGATTTGATGCGCGAAATACAAAATCAAGGTCAAGTGAAAGCGCCATTATATCTTGGTGTGAAGTATGATATCATCACGCAAGATGAAGCTGATACTATTTTGAGATTGCGTAATACGAAGCCTATAAACCTAAAAGATATCGACAAAATGAATTTAGGTAAAAATTTGACTAAACTTGCAAAAGGTCGTGATACTGATAATCCAGAAAGTGTCAATCTCTTTTATCACTTATTGGCAAGTGTTGCTACACTGGCAGCAATCGAAGTCAATGACAAAACAGATTTTAGCAAGGCTGCATCTGAAATATTAAACAACGGTGCATTAGTTCAGGTATATACAAAAGCAAAACAAGATAAGGATAGTTGGGTATTGCAAAGTTTTGATACTGTATATCCCGGCGAAAGCATCAAAGGTGTCTATCTATCAGCAAGCAAAAACTATTTTAGCACAGGTATAAAAGGTAACTTTACATTTAAGATCGATAGAGGCACAGGTAAACCAAAAGAAGATAATAGCGAACCAAGCGCCAAGAAAACTACACCCGATATTAATTTAGCCAAAGCAGCAAAACAAATTGCACAGGGTACAAGTAAGCCAATCAGCATGAAGCCAAAATCTGATAAGGGTGTAGGCAGACAAAAAAGAAAATAACCGTTCTGGTTGATTTTACTAATTACAACAGCTATAATTGTTTTTATTTTATAGGAGTTACTATGAGCCTTGTACCTATTGTTTTAGAACAGACTAGCCGCGGTGAGCGCAGTTATGATATCTACAGTCGTTTGTTGCGCGACCGTGTAATCTTGCTTGAAGGCGAGGTTCATGATCAGATGGCAAATCTGATTGTCGCTCAGTTGCTTTACCTTGAGAGCGAAAATCCTGAAAAGGATATTAGCCTGTACATCAACAGCCCAGGTGGTAGCGTAACTGCTGGTATGGCTATCTATGATGCTATGCAATTTATCAGCCCAGACGTTACAACGATTGTAATGGGTCAGGCATGTAGCATGGGTAGTTTGCTTGCTCAAGCAGGTGCCAAGGGTAAGCGTATGATTCTTCCAAATGCTCGTCACATGATTCACCAGCCAAGCGGCGGTGCGCGTGGTCAAGCAACTGATATGGAAATTCAAGTGCGTGAGATTCTTGAAATGAAAAAGAACCTAACCAATATCTATGTCAAGCACAACAGCGTAGGCAAAACCTATGAGGAACTTGCTAAGGACATGGAACGTGACTTCTTTATGTCAGCACAACAGGCATTAGACTACGGTCTAGTTGACAGTGTACTAGAAAAACGCCCCAAATCCGAGTAAAATAATAACCCTAATAAAATCAATAACTTACACACCCACGTAAGTTATTGATTTCCAATGGTTTTTCTGGTAAAATAGTGGATAAAAAGGCTTGACTTTGGGTTGAAAAACCCGTATAATAGAATCTTAGACAGTTGATTAAAGGACTTTTATGACAAATTTCGGAATGTTCTCAGAAGCGGGTAATGCTTTGATTCAAGGTGTTGTTTTGACCGCAAAGGCAAACAATCTTGAATGGGATCAAATCGTTGATGTTCTGTACGACATTGGAACACTTGATGGTTATGAGGAAGCGACCGATACCGTAGTCCGTGAGATGGTTTACGAGGCGATTCAAAACGGTTGACATTCAATCATTTTGGGCGTATAATATCTACATACTGAACGAACGGAGATTGATATGCGAACTCTTCAGAATTATGTTGCCCGCAAGAATGACTGGAATAAGTTTTTCGGTGGCAAAGCCCTGGATCTGAATAACGCACAGGATCGTCAGAAAATCGCTAACAGCATTGACAGCGACCTTAGCCCCGAGAATCTGACCTGCGATGGTGAGCGTCCGCGTAGTCAGGTTCAGGCGCTGTACAATGAGTTGACACAGGCTGCTCGGGAACTCAAGCAGTTGGATCCTTCTGTGAAATTTTACGAGTTTGCCTAAGGCTTGACATTTGGGTAACATTGTGTTACCATATATCTATAGTTGATTCAAGGAGTTTTTTATGGTTCCGGTTACATTGACTGCTAAAGAGTTTGAGACGATTCACAACGCCCTCTGGTACTTGGGTCAGGTTGATAAGCCCGAGGTCCAGTCACTAGTCGAGGAGATTCGTGGCGCGCTCAAGGGTGCTTACGAGCAGGAGCAGGCTATCAAGGATCGTCGTTACGATCACTACAGCCAGGTCAAGACTGACCTTGGTCTTGACACGATTTGGTCTGTGACTGAGGTCGACAACCTTAGCGACAATCATCCTTACGAGGGTGCTAAGTATGTATCCTACAAGGATCATTGGGGCAATGGTGTTGTGACTCAGGCTATCAATGGTAACACTTGGGCGGCACTCTATGTCGCGGCTAATGCCTGTATCCGTGACAGTGGTGATGAGCATCATGTGTACATTGAGGACTTTCGTAAGAGCGGTGACACTCTCTTACTAATTACTGGTTCGTGATTGGGTCCGCGGGCGCCCCTGCTTACTTGAAGCGTTCAAGTCCCGCATCTTTTTATATAGGTGATGTATGATTGCGATACAAGAAACTACAGTTTGGAAAAGCGACATCCAGCCCAATCATACTTACCTCATGGACGGTAGCAAGATCGTATCGTACATACCCAAGGGCACTACTAAGATCATCACGCTCAATAAGCCACTCAATTTGGATCGTCGTGGTCGCACTTTCATCGAACTGAAACAGAATCCCTTCAAGGTCAAGGTCGAGAGTAACTTGATCAAGGTAGCAGGTAGCAAGGGTAATACATATTGGGTAGACCCCGATGCTAAGTCTTGCACTTGCCCGGGCTATACTTTCCGTAACTATTGTAAACACCTTGATGAAGTGCTAAAATAAGTTATGACATCTGAATATATAGAACCCGAGTGGCAAAAAAAGTATGTGCGTATGCTTGATGCACTCATTGAATATTTGGACGATATAGGACAGCGTGATATTACTGTCATCAATGAACGCGACATACGCATCATCAAGGCACTGATAGAATTTTATGATTTTGAGGTCATCGACAACCAGGATATTTTAGAGATTATGGATGATGTTAAGGAAAGGGTAAGTGAACTTGACACTGATACTGAACTAGAGTAAGATATAAACATGACGATGCATCTACAACGCGGTCTATCCAGCCTTAGCACACGCAAGTCAACCTTCAAACTTACCAAGCGTAAGCGTGAAGAGTGGGAGTTTGACTGGATGGCTGACAACAAGTTGCGTAAGTCGCAGGGTATGTCCAAGATTACCTTTGATGAGTATTGCGATAACCGTCTTGGTAAGGTCAAGTTAGATAAGCCTGTGTTCAAGACATTACAGGCTAGCACAACTACTCACCCACGCTATGTTGATCGTGTACAACATCAGAGCCTCGGTATTGTTGCTGGTAATACTAACAAGCGTGAACCATTGAAGTATACAGGTACACTTGTCAAGGGTATCGCTACCATGCACAAGAGTAATGCTGTTCCAGTAATTGACGAAGAGCAGATGAAGGACATTAGCAGGATGCGCCGTGGCTAATGTCAGTAAAGAAACGATATGGCATTTCGTTTGCGACAGTTGCCGTAATTGGTGGAGCATTGCAGCAGTAGATGATTGGAAGCCCAAGAAATTATATTGTCCGCATTGTGGGCTGAAACAAAATTTTGGAGATGAGTGATGAACGAACGAATTCGTGAACTTGCTGAACAAGCAAAGTTTGAGACAACTACCAGGACCCATGTTATAGACGGTCCAAGACAGATATTTTTTGGCGACGCAGCAGTTATCCAAAAGTTCGCCGAGTTGATTATCAAAGAGTGTGCCGATATTGCAACAATAAATCAATATCAATCTTACACTCCTGGTCATTATGTTTTGAAACATTTTGGAGATGAGTGACATGCGTAAAGAACTAGACGAAGCACTGTGTAAGAAGTATCCGAAGATCTTTCGGGATCGCAATGGCAACATGCGCGATACAGCCATGTGTTGGGGATTTGAATGTCGTGATGGTTGGTATAACATTCTTGATAAGGCATGTTCTCTTATTCAAGGGCATATCGATTACACCCGAGCGCAAAGAGCAAGAGCATTGCGCTACAATCGTGCTTTGCGTCGTGCAGTAAGAGGCGATGTTCGTCCTCTGCAAATGCACTTTACATTTGACAAATATGCAACAGAGCCAAGTGATTATGGCATTCAGGAGGCTAGAAAGGTTCTTGAAGATATTGAACCGCAGTGTAAAAGAGTTCCCGAAGCGTGTCCTCAAGTTATTGCCACTCAGATCAAAGAGAAGTTTGGTACACTGCGTTTCTATTATTATGGAGGGGATGATTACTGCCGTGGAGTAGAAAGCATGGCTGAATCAATGAGTGCTGTGACCTGTGAAGTCTGTGGCTCGTCTGGTAAAATTCGAAACGGTAAATGGATTCGCACTCTTTGCGATGAACATGCCAAGGAGTCTGGATATGAAGATTTTGGGCTCACACACGGCTAACATTTCAAACAGATCAAAGAACATTTTGGAGTAAAGTAATATGGCTAAAGCATTTGTAGATAAGGATGGTAAGATTTTTGCGGCGTTCAATCGTTTTGATTTTGAGCAGCAGATTATGAGTTGCTGGCATGTCACTACTGATATCAAGGACCTTAGCGAAGAGGTACTTGAGGGTGATATGACTAAGGATCAGATTACTAATGTACTAATGGGTATGGAACAAATGTATGAAATTCGTTTCAATAAACTGTTCCGTCAGTTTGAACAATTGGTACGCGAATATCATCCACAAATGGATAAACAGGATATTGAAGAATGAGGCGTGTTGTGTTAGAATTCTTACTCATTTGCGTAGGTATCTACGTTGCTATGGGTTTTATCTATTGGCTAATTGAATACTCAGGATGGTTTTGATATGAAAGATATTTTTAGTGACGAGAATTTTCATAAGGTCGCACTTGCTAATACCTTTTTTGTGTATTTTGTATTAGTGCCATTGTATTGGATCTTTGTAGGATAATAACGGAGGATATATGACACGTAAGAAACTTGGTATTGCTATTTCATTATTGCTTAGTGCTTTTACTGCCGGCATGGTACTGTATAGTTTTTTGACAAATGATTATACTCTAATGTTGGCATACATTATCGCCTTCACTGGTTGGACAGTTGTATTGCTTGATGAAGCAGAACGACAATCATAAACATGATTGATTATCTAAAACAGCAAGACCACATTTGGTACGTCAAGTGGGTTGTCAGCATCATCATGCTTGTAGGTATGGCATTGGGTCGCGGTACAGGTAATGCCGACCTCATCATCTATGACGCCATCGCTAGTTGGATCGGTGCTGTTGGTTGGATGTATGTTGGTATACGATGGAATGATAAGGCTATCATACTTGTCAATTTCATCATGGCGATCATCAATGCTGTAGGTATCGCTACAATGATGGGTATAATCTAAATAGTATTTTAGGAGCTATGATTTATGTTACAAAAACTTTTAGTTGCTATGTTTGTAGGCCTCCTATTTGGCTCAAGCGTGATGGCCCAAGAAGGTCCAAGTACGGAACAAGTGTTGGGTGCGATTGCTGGCGGCGCACTTGGCAGCACTAT